>Ga0265293_10000483_pt1 | contig 94440 bp, 76 predicted proteins | sample Munlanlewell138R_FD_192505 | JGI IMG/M metagenome (GOLD analysis project Ga0265293, IMG submission 192505) | Leachate microbial communities from a municipal landfill in Southern Ontario, Canada - Leachate well 138R | ecosystem: Engineered > Solid waste > Landfill > Unclassified | place: Canada... | reverse complement strand
TTGGGGGGGGGGGGCGGCGACTGCTTATATGGAGCCGTGCATGCTGACTGCGGATGACTGCAACGACTGGCGTATCAGTGCGCATAGCGCTGCGTCGGTCGTTGCTCGGTTGAAATAGGCGGCACGTCGCAGCGGATCACAGGGAAGGGGGCTCGTTCCACCGTGAAGAAAGATACGCTGCTGCAACGCGCCGAGGATCTGAAGATCGCCCTTCATCGAAGGGAGGCCACCATTACCAATGAGGGGCCGCGCGTGAAACAGAGCGACCGGGCCTTGGCGGTGCTGCATGCGTTTTCCACGCCAAAGACGCTGGAACAGGGGCTTGCGGATCTGAAGGGTCTGGCCCAGGGACGCTGGGATTGGATGCAGCTTGGCAGTGACGCACATGTGCTGACCGTCACCGGCGCGCTGCGTCCGGTGGATGGCACGAAGGTGGCGTTACCGACTCATTCGGGGCGTTTCGATGCGGCGGATGTGCATATCCGCATGCTGGAGGATGCGCCCAGAACCCATGCCTTCCGCGAGGCGCTCGTCCGTTGTGTCCGTCCCGATGACATCGTGGTGGATGTGGGCACCGGCGCCGGCGTTCTCGCGGCGCTGGCGGCGCAGGCGGGTGCCGCGCATGTCTATGCCATCGAGCGCAGCACCAATACCGCCAAGCTGGCGAAGGAATTTTTTGCCGCCAATGGCTTTGCGGACCGGATCAGCGTCATCGAAGGCGCCTCCACCGAGGTCACCCTGCCGCGCAAGGCGCACGTTATGGTAAGCGAGGTGGTGGGCAACGACCCGCTGGACGAAGGAATCATCCAGACCACGCAGGACGCCATCGCTCGCTTGCTGGAGCCCGATCCGCGTCTGATTCCGGGTCGGCTGCGCATTTTTGCCCTGCCGTTGCAGGTGCCGCGCGGGTTGCGCGAACGACATTTCTTTTCCGACAGGCATATCGAACGCTGGCGCGCGGACTGCGCCTGCGCCAGCGCAGCGTACTGCGGGCACCGGCACTCCTGACCACCTCAGCCGACCAAGGCTGATCAGTCCCGACATTGCGACGGTGGGGGCTTGACGTGATTGTTCCCGCTTGAGAGTATATACGACATATATACAAACGGAGCTGCCATGCCAACGCCGCAACTGCTGATGAAGTTCAAGGACAAGGACACGCCCCACACGGTGACGCGCAAGACCGTCAAGGCCATGGCCACAAAGCTCGGCTTCAACGAAACCCAGCTCATCAACTACGCGCTGGCCAGGCTGCGCGAGGACGTGTTGCCCACCTTGCCGGACGATGCCCCGGAGCTTTCCGCGAAGGCAATGAAGGCCATCCGTGCCCGCCACGGGTATCTCGAAGACGAGTACGAACCCACGTCCAGCTTGATCCAGGGGCTGTAATGCCCACGTCTTGGCCCAGGCTGCCCAAGGCTGGCGACATCGTCTGGTGCCACTTCCCCAACTACGATCCGAAAGATCCCACGATGAAGGAGCGCCCGGCACTGGTGGTCTCCGTCATGGAAGGCAGGGAGCCACCGTTGTTGCGGGTCGCCTACGGGACTTCACAGAAACCGCGCCCCATCGCTGCTGGTTGCTTCCTGCTGGAAGACCCGGAGCATCTGAAAATCGCCGGTCTGTGGAAGCCCACGCGTTTCAACATGAAGAATCTGGTGGTGCTGCCATGGACGCTGGGAGCGTTTCTCAACGCACCAGGCGAGGCCGGAATCTCCAAGCCCTCACCTGTCATGGGCGCACTCCATTCTGGCTGCTACCAGGACATGCTGCGAGCCGCCATGGAAGCGGGCATTGCCGGGAAGCGATAAGCGACCTGGAGACTGATCAATCTGGCTGCGCCAGTGAGACTGATCGTCTGTTGACTGATCAGCTTCGTTGGTTCAGTGGTCAATCTGGTTTGGCGCACGCAGCATACTGTGGCGTAGCCAACAGGAGCATCTGGTACCTGGGCGGGCGCTGCTGCGACGTGGGCAGGGTGCGCGGGTGTCGGGCACGCCCAGACGCACGCAGAGATTGGCATGCATGCCCGACAGCCCGCTGGCTTCGAGCGCGTCCGTCGGCGGCGATGGGTCCAGATGGCCGGCATCTTCCTCGCGCAAGGCCGGATAGCAGCTGCCCGCCAGATGCCTGATCGCATCATCGCGCGGATCGACCGGGGAGGGCTTCATCGGGACGGGGTCTGCGCCGCCGATGGATCGGCCCCCACGCAGCGCAGGTAGAAGGCCTCGAGGGCGTGGATGGAACGTTGGTCATCGAACAGGCGGGCGTGATTGGCCAGGATTCGTCCGGAGATGTCCTGCCGCCACGCGGCATCCTTGCCCAGGCGATGGGCAATTCGGACGTAATCATCGACATCCTTCGCGATGGTGTCCTCGATCCCCAGTTCCTTGAGCATGCCGTAACTCTGCCGGCCTCGCATGCGAGTGCCGGGCAAGGTCACCACGGGGACGCCCAGCGCCAGTGCATCGAAGGTAGTCACCCCGCCGGACCAGTGGAAGCTGTCGAGAAAGGCATCGGATAGTTGCAGCAGTGCGAGATAGTCGGCGTATTTTCGCCGTGGCGAGATACGCATTCGTGTATCGAAATCCACGCCAGCCGCATCGCAGGCAGCACGCAGGCGCGTGGTGAACGTACGCGTGCGCGCGGGCATGCCCTCCTCGACGAACAGCACGATGGCGTTGTCCACGCCTGCCGCCACGCGCGCGAAGGCGTGCTCGTCACCGGGACGGTACTTCCACAGCGACTGCGGCGAGGTGAACACCACCTGCTGCTCCTCCAGGTCGAAGTCGGCGCGGGTCTTTCCGGGTGTGGGATCGCGCCTGGCGGGCATGCAGACTCCGACGCCGGGCAGGCGCTGAAGGCGTTCGCTGTAGTGCGCCTGTGCGTCCTCGGGCTCCATGCTGTCGGGGGAAAGGAAGTAGTCGATGCTGTCCATGCCCGACGTCATCGGGTGGCCGGCGGCCAGGCACTGCACCGGTGCCAGGCGCAGCGAGGACAATGCATGCCCGAGCGTGCTCATGCCTACTTCGAGGTGCACCAGGATATCGATGCCGGCCGCGGCGATCCGTCCGGCCGCCTGTTCGCGGCTGGTCGAGGGCGGATGGCACACGTCGAAATGCTGTTCGACGAAGCCGGTCAGCGCATCGCGTCCGTCCTCCAGCGGAAACAGGTGCAGCTCGAACCGCTCCCTGTCCGCCTGCCGGAACCAGTTGATGAAGTAGCCCACGACGGTCTGGAAGCGCACCACGCTCGCCGCGTAGCCGATGCGGATGCGGCGCTTGCCGATGTCGGCCGCAGGAACGGCCTGCGGACCGGAATACTGCGGCAGCTCAGCCCGGATCACGCGGGCGGTCAAGCGCGCCAGCCGGCGGAGGTCCGCCTCGTCGTCCACCTGGTAGGGCAGGTGGAAATTGGGGCTGACCACGTCGGCCAGGGCGCTCAGCCTGGCCCTGTCCACAGGCAGCGGCATCGCTTCCAGCGCGTCCAGTGCGGCGCGCATCCGAGCCAGCGACCGGTTGACCACGCCCGCGTCCAGCGGCACCGCCGGGAAGCGGATGCAGGGGCGTATCCGGATCCGCCAGTCGTCGAAACGTTCGCCCGCCTCGCCGAGTACCGCTGCGGCCTCTTCGTCGCGGTGGGCGTCGAGCAGCGCATCGCTCCATTCCAGCGATGTCCCCAGGGACAGGCTTTCGCGCTCGGCCTCCGCTATCTGGAACAGCCGCTCGTCGCGGCCGGCCAGGCGCAGCGCGTTGAAGTATTTCCAGTCCAGGTGGGTGCCGGCCTGCAGCGGCGAGCGGTCGAGGGCCTCGAACAGGGTGACGGCACCCTCGCCATCGTGCCCGGCCAGCCGCCTACCCGCCTCCACGCACTGCTCGCGGAAGTCGTCGCCGAGGGTCCGGTAGACAAACGCCAGATTGCGGGCATGTCCATCGACGCTGCCGGTCAACCGGTATGTGAATTCCAGCGCCGGCAGCGCGCCGGCGAGGTCACCGCCCAGGATCCTGTCGAGGGTGCCTTCAGGCCAGCGGGCGAGGCCGCCCCCAAGGGTGACGCCTGGCGGATGCGCGGCCAGCTCGCAGGGGGCGATGCCGGCCTCCTCCAGGTCGCGGCCGATCCGGTGCAGCAGCTGGACATCGTGCCCGGCATGCTGGATCGCCCGGCGCATGGCCTCGCGTGCCTCGTCGAAGTTGCCTTCGCGCAGATGCAGGCTACCGAGTGTCCGCCACCATTTTGCCATCTTGGGCAGGCGCTGAAGCAGGGCTTGGATCGCCGAGCAGGCCTGCCGTGGGTCCGGGCCTCGCAGGGCTTCCTCGGCGGCGGCCTCCAGTGCCTGCAGCGTTTGGGTCTGCTGCTCGCGGCCCAGCCGCGTCAGCTTGCCGATGGCGAAGCGGAAGCTCAGGTGATCCAAATCCGGGGTCCATCAGGAAAGGTCATCTTCCGCCTGGATCGGCGATCAGCCGAAACAAAAAAGCGAAAGAACCTGACGGATTCCTTCGCTTGATTTGCTGTCTGAAGACGGGTGCCGGCAGAACACGAATAGAGGGATATTCCTCCCGCAGTACGTCAATGCGGGACTCCGGATCAGGCTCTGAAATACGTCTCACCGATGAAAGTCGTGGTCGTGATGCTCGTGTTTACCGGGTCGTTCGAGGTGAACGTCTCCGAGATAGAAACACTGCCAGCCGCCGTCAGGAGCTGTACGGTGCCAAAGCACACCAACCCAGGCGAGGTCCACGGTGCCAGATCGGCAGGTTCCCCGTGAGTGATCGAAGCAAGCGTATGTTCTGTTGTGGGCTTCATCGGGCTCCCCTTCTGGAATTGGCACACCGTGATAAAGAATAGCAGTGGTGCGTGGCAAAGATCAATCCTGGCGCAGGGTGTTCAAGTTGCCGGTTCGGCATGCCGACAAGGGTTTGGCGACGTGCCGGGGTGCTGTGAACCAGTGTTGCGGTCCAACCAGTGCGCCAGCTGTCCAACGAAGATGCGCTTGGCGGCATGGTGTCTGCCGGCAATGTCCTTGTCGCTTTGTTGCAACCATGCCAGTTGTCTCGGGTCCACGACGCCTTGCAGGGGCGGCCGCTGGAGACGGTGGTCGAGGTCGGGCTGTCGGTTTTCCCACAGCAGGGTAGTGAGACGCCAGCTAAGATGCTGCTTGTCGGTGCGCAGTCGAACGGAATCCGGCATGCGCATGCGCATGACTTCGCGCAGGATCGCCTTGTTGAAGCCGTGGCGCATCCGCAGCCGGTCCGGGACGTGCATGCCAAGCTCCAGCACCTCGCGGGCGAAGAACGGGTGCAATGGCGTCACGCCGTGGCGGGCGGCGGTGCGGGTGTAACGCTCCAGGCCGGCCGGGTGGCAGGGGAGCATCAATGATCGGCTGGACAGTTGCGCACGGGTTCGCAGTGGCCCCGGATGGTAGAAACTGTCGGCTACGCGCAGGCGTTCCGGGACATCGATACGATCATGGAAGCCTTTGTCGATGGGGACATCGAGAACAGGTTCTTTCAACCGTCGCCGCAATCGCTTGAGCCACAAGGGCACTAGGCCCGGCAACGCCAACTTGCGCAGGTACAGCCACGGGCTGCCTTTCCAGATGCGGGACAGGCCCTGAATGTTGTCGCGGAGCGCTCGCCAGTGTCCGCCACTCAATTGACGCTGGAGGACGCCGCCGGCCGAAAACAGGGTGTCGCCGTCGAGCCCGTCGATCAGTGCATCCACGCCTGCACGGGCGGCCAGAAGGTACTGTGAATCAAGCAGGGTCATGCCCATGTCGAAGGGTTCGTCGAATTCGTCGAGGAAGTCTTCGAGCGCTGAGCGCAGCTCGCCTGGATTGGCGATGTCAACCAGGTGTGTCTCCAGCCCCGGGCGCTCGATGGCGGCGCGCACGGCCAAGGTTTCCAGGCAGTCCGCACGGCTGCTGTCGATGGCCGAGAAAGTGGGCAGGGGCGGCATGCCCGCAGCCTGCAATTGGTCGGCAGCGATGACGGCCAGCGAGGTGGAGTCCATGCCGCCGCTGAGCATGCTGCCGACGCGGCCGGGGGCGCGCAGCCGCTGCGCGACGGCGCGCTCCAGTGCGGCGGCCAGCGCTTCGGTCCATTCGGCGTCGGTGCGCGGCAGCGGTCCGGTCCGATGTGGTTCGAGCCGCCAATACTGTCGGGATTGGCTGCTCCGGGGCGTCACCAGCGAGGCGTGGCGCGGGGGATGGCGTTCCACGGCCGAGTGGAAGGTGGAGGTAAAGTCCACGGCTTCGAGGCCGGTGCCCGCCAGTTCCAGAAGATAGTCCGCAATCCGCGCTTCATTGATGTCCCTGGGAACCTGAGGGTGGGCCAGCACGGCATGCGAGGTGGTGCCGAACACGATGCGCTTGCCCGGAGCGTGATGGACATACAGCGGTCTCACGCCCATGCGATCACGGGCCAGGAACAGGCAGTTCTCGCGCGGATCGTGGATGGCGAAGGCGAAGTCGCCGTCGATGTGTTCCGGGCAGGCTTCGCCCCAGCGCAGCCAGGCGTGCAGGATCAGGTGGACGGCTTCAGGGGCCTGTTCACGCGACAGGCCCAGCGCGGCGCGCAGTTCGTCGGGCTCATCCAGACGCGCATCGGCCACCGCCACGCAGCCGGTTTGCGGGTGGCGGGCGATCAGTGTGGGCGCGGTCAGGTCGGTTTGCGGCGACCACCATGCGGTGCCGAAGGCCACGGCACCGTTGTCGCTGCGCCATGCCTGCAGGTCGGGCGAGGGATGATTGACGCGCGCGATGCGCATGGCGGCCAGCGCCTGCGTGTCGACGGGGCCGTCGAAGATCCAGTGGCCGCAGATGAAGTTCATGTTCTAGAGGCGGGTGAACGTGGGACGAGAAGTGGGAATGATGGCAGATGGTGCCGCGACAAGGACCGTCACGCTTCGCGCGTACCTTCATCCGCCCCGCCGGGCATCTTTTCTAGAGGGGAGAAGGAAAGCTGGCGCTGTGTGGATGTGCCGCAGCAATTGTTCGATCAACTGCTGGTTGGCGGTGTAGTCGCGCGGGTAGCGCAGGGAGAAGGCGGGCACCTGGCGCAGGACGGTCGCGGCTTGGGCGAGAAGATGGCGGGTTTGTTCGGCATCGGTCACGTCCAGTCTGAAGCTGTGTTCGATCATCGCCATGCAGGCGAGCATGGGCGAGAGCGGGGTAATGGTGTGGTGCTCGGCCGGGTCGGCGGGGTTGTTCAGCAGATAGATCGCGCGGACGGCCGGGGTGGCGCGGGCGTATGCGGGTGGGTCGAATGTGACGCGCTTCTTGCGGGTGTAGGTGGCCACGGGCGAGATTTCGGCGTCCGCGCTGACGGTCTGCCCGATGCTGTCCTCGTACATGCGCAGGCTCGGGTATGTCGGCAGTGCTTCGACGTGTTCTCCGCGCACGCGCAGCACGGCGCAGTCATCGGACAGCAGGCGATGTCCGGCACCGTGCAACAGGCTGGCAAGGGTGGATTTGCCCCAGCCGCTGCGGCCGATGAAGGTCGCCATGACGTTTCCGATTTCCACCACGCTGGCATGGGCGACCAGTTCGCCGCGATGGGACAGCACGCGCGGCAGGGCCTGGTCGACCAGCAGGTGCTCGAAGGTTTCCGTCGACAGGTCCGGCAGCGGTTGGGCGAGGATGGCGCTGCCTGCCGAGTCGATCAGGAAGTCGCATTGGTCGTGGAAGCGCAGCCGGTAGCCGGTCTCTTCGTGCGCCAGCGAAAGGTTGACCCGGCCATCGGCTTCCATCCATCGGTGTCGCCAGGTTGTCACCTCGGCCGGATGGGCAGATGGCTCGGCAATCGTGACGGATATGTCCGCCGCAGAATCCGGATCGGCCGGGACCAGCGTTTGCAGCGGCGCGCTGATCGCGAGCAGATGGTCACCGAAGTGATACAGGCGACGGCTGTGCGGGGCGTTCATGGCGAGGGCATTCCGGCGTGCGCGTGATGGCGGCGCGGGCGTGGCGCAACGACGATGGGGACGTGGGCTAGGACGATGATGGGTCGCGTCGCTCGAACGGCCGGAAGCCGACATCGGAATCCAGCAGCGGCGTGCCTTCCAGCTCCACCCAGGCGTGCGCCTGGAAGGTGCCGGTTTGCGGGCCGACTCCGATTTGCAGCACGGGGCGCAGACCCCGACGACGCAGCACACCATATATATGGAGTGAGCGTCGCAGGCAGGCGGCTTCGCCGACGGCCTGTCTGCCGGCCATGGCGGCCAGTCGCGCCAGTTCCCGCGCCTGGAGCACGTCCGCCTCCGTGGCGGGGCGTGGTTGCGGATGCCGGGAGCAGCGTTCGATGAGCCGACGCAAACGGGTGTAGCCCAGCATGGCCAGCGCGGCATGGATGATCGAAACGCCGACGGCGCAGCGGATCAGGATGCCGCGTTGGTGCCAGCTCAGCGCGCGCCAGCGGTCGAGCCGTCTGCCCATTGTCAGTCGGCAATTTTCACGAGCCCGGAATCGGTCAGTTGCTGCGCCAGGACGAGCAGGTCGGATTCGATGCGCTCCGGGCTTCCCTGGTACTCCCCGCAAAGGGTGGCGTGTACTTGTTCCAGGGTGGGCGCGTCGGTCAGAAGCTCCCAGATGCGCGTGCCGATCACGTCGAGCCCGAAATACTGCTCGCTGGCGAGGTCCAGCAGGACGGATTCGCCGGCGACGACCTGGATCATCACGTCATCGGATGGTGCCAGGCGGCTGTCGAGCGTGAGGCGGGACGAGGGCGCGTGGGTGCCGGGTGTGTCTTGCATGGCTGGATGAGGTCACGGGCGGGTGGCTGGCGGATGATACGCCAGCGGGTGGGCGGACTTCAGCCTTGGGTGCGCGGTGGGGTGTCTTGAGCGCGGTGGGGGGCTGGGCTTCGGGGGCGTTCATGGTTCGATACCTCACCACGAACGGACTGCGGGAATGCACGAACGGGGTGTGGGGGGCGCGAACGGTTGTTGGTGATGCGGCCGCTACTGTTTCTGCCGCACGCAATTGCGCCCCGCTTCCTTGGCGGCGTACAGGGCCTGGTCGGCGGCGCGCATCAGGTCGCTGCGGGTGGGGTGGGCGGGGTCGAGGGCGGCGAGGCCGAGGCTGGCGGTGAGGGGGTGCGGGTTGCCGCCGGGGGTGAAGCGGGCGGTGGCGATGGCGTTGCGCACGCGTTCGGCGAACAGCAGGGCCTGGTCCATGTCGGTGTCGGGCATCAGCACGGCGAATTCCTCGCCGCCGATGCGGGCGAGGACGTCGCCGGCGCGGACGTGCTGGCGCAGGATGTCGGCCAGTTGCTTGAGCACGGCGTCGCCCTCGATGTGGCCGTGGCGATCATTGATGCGCTTGAAGTGGTCGAGATCGAGGATGGCGAGGATGGCGCGCGGGGCGCGGCGCTGGGCGCGGGCGGCTTCGCTGTCGAGAATCTCGGCGAAGTGGCGGCGGTTGAACAGGCCGGTCAGCGGGTCGTGGGTGGCGAGCTGATAGATCTCCTCGTGGTAGCGCGCTTCCACGCTGGTCTGGCTGATGAACTTGAGGATGCAGTCGCCAAGGGTGATGTGGTCGCCGTCGCGCAGTTCGGCCTGTTCGACGATGGCGTCGTTGACGCGGGTGTGGTTGGTGGAGCCGAGGTCGCGGATCAGGTAGCGCCCGTCGTCGCGCCAGATCTGGCAGTGGCGGCGCGAGATGCTGCGGTGGCTGATGCTGAGGTCGCACTGCGCGGAGCGGCCGATGCTGACCGGGCTGTCGCCGATGTCGAGCCGCTTGCCGAGGGCCTCGCCGTGGATCACGACCACGCAGGCGGCATGGCTTCCGCCCGGCTGCGGACCGCTGCTCGGCGAGGTGCGCTGGGTGGTATCGTGCTGATTTGACGCCATGGGGCCTCGGAGTGGTTGTGCGTCGCCGGGGTAGACCGTGGCCGGCGCGGCGAGGTTTCCATTACAGGACGGATTGTCGATGAATACGCAGGCCGGGGATAGCGGCGAGACACCGACCGAGTCCGGCACCAGGACGGCCTGGGCATCCGGTGCCGGCGTCCCGGACGTGCCGGCGGCGCTGGCGGTGGGTGCCCAGGTGGGGCATTTCCGCATCCTGGAACTGCTCGGCCGCGGCGGCATGGGCGAGGTGTATCGCGCCGAGCAGTTGCAGCCGGTGCGGCGCACGGTGGCGCTGAAGGTGCTCAGTTCGGCGCGGCTGGATGCCCGTTGCCTGGCCTATTTCGAGGTCGAGCAGCAGATTCTGGCGCGCATGCAGCATCCGTGCATTGCGCAGATCTTCGATGCCGGCACGCTGCCGGACGGCTCGCCCTATTTCGCCATGGAACTGGTCGACGGCCAGCCGATCACCGCCTGGTGCGCCAGCCATCGCCTGCCGTTTGCGGCGCGGCTGGCGCTGTTCGTGCAGGTCTGCGAGGGCGTGCAGCATGCGCACGCCAAGGGCGTGATCCATCGCGATCTCAAGCCCGGCAACATCCTGGTCACCGAGGTCGATGGTCGGCCGACACCGAAGATCATCGACTTCGGCATCGCCACGGTGCTGCGCCGCAGCCGCGAGGGCGAGGACGCGGATGTCGCCGGCACGCCGGAATACATGAGCCCGGAACAGGCCGAGGGCCAGCAGGACATCGATGCCCGCAGCGACGTGTATTCGCTGGGCGTGGTGCTGTACGAACTGCTCAGCGGGCATCGTCCGACGCTGACCGCCTCGCCGCAGGCCGGTGCCCGCATCGGCCTGGAAACGACCTTGCGGCCGCCGTCGGCGATGCTGCCCGAGACGGGCGCGTCCGATGCCGTCAGCGGTGCCATCGGCCTGCCCCGCGATGCCCTGCAGCGTCGCCTGCGCGAAGAGTTCGACTGGGTGATCCTGCGCGCGCTGCGGCATGATCGCGAGGCGCGCTATGCGACGCCGATGGCGCTGGCCGACGAGCTGCGCCGCTGGCTGGACAAGCGGCCGATGCTGGCGGTGCCGGCCAGCCGGCGCTACGTCTGGGGCAAGTTCGTCCGTCGTCATCGGCTGGGTCTGGTCTCGGCGCTGGCGGTGGCGCTGTCGCTGGCGCTCGGCATCGGCTTGCTGGTGTACGGCCTGCTCGAAGCGCGCGCGCAACGGGCGCTGGCCGAGCAGCGGCAACAGGCGCTGGAGGAGGTGACGGCGTTCCAGAGCGAGATGCTGGAAGAAATCGATGTCGAGGCGATGGGTGCGCGGCTGATGCGCCTGCAACGCGAGCGGCTGGCGGCGGACGACCCGGCGCAGGCGCAGGCCTTCGAGCAGTTGGCAGTCGGCATCAATGCCACCGAGATCGCCCGCCAGTTGATCGACGACACCCTGCTGGCCCCGTCGACGCGGACCATCGAGCGGGAGTTTGCCGGGACGCCGGCGGTGGCGGCGGAGTTGCATGGAACGCTGGGCCACATCTATCACCGCCTCGGCCTGCACGCCGGTGCCGAAGCCAGCCTCGAACGCGCGCTGACGCTGCGCGAGAGCGCCGGCGAGAGCGCCCCCGGCCAGCGCGCGGAACTGCTCGGCTCGCTGATGCACGCACAGATCCGTCAGGGCAAACTGGCCGAGGCGCAGCAACGGCTGGCGGCGGCCGAGGCGTCCATCGTCGGCCTGGAGGAGACCAACCGCGGCCGCATCACCGTGCTGATGGCGCGCGCCTTGTACCTGGACGAAAGCGGTCAGCGCGAGCAAGGCGTGGCCGAACTGGCAGCGCTGCACGACACGGTCAGCCAGCGTTTGCCGATCAGCGATCAGCGACGCCGCTTCGTCGCCAACAACTACGCCATCCAGTTGGCCCGCCTGCGCCGTTTCGACGAGGCGCGGCCGCTGCTGGAAGAGTTGTATGCCGAGTACCAGCGCGCCTTCGGCGGCTCCCACCCGGAAACCGCCGGCACGCTGTCCAACCTGTCCGGCGTGATCGGCGCGCAGGGCGACTTCGATGCCGCCCTGCCGCTGCTGCGCGAAAGCCTCGCCCAGACCCGCGCGCGGCTGGGCGACAGCCACATCACCACCCTCGGCGCGCTCAACAACCTCGGCATCACCCTGCTGCGCATGGGCGAGTCGAAGGAGGCGCGGCCGTTGCTGGAGGAAGCCCTCGCCGCGCGTCGTCGCGCGTTCGGCGACGATCATCCGCTGACCCTGCGTTCGATGAACAACCTCGCCTCGTTGCTCAACGTCGAGGGCGATGTCGAAGGCGCGCTGGCCTTGCAGAAGCAGGCCGTCGAGCTGCGCCGTGCCGCCCTTGGCGCCGACCATCCCGACACCCTGGCCGCCGTCGTCAACCTCGCCGGCATCGCCCGCGACGGCAGCCATTTCGAGCTCGCCCGCGAGCACGCCGTCGATGCGCTGGAGCGTCGCCGGCGGCTGCTCGGCGAGGATCACCTGCTGACCGCCGAGTCGACGCAAATCCTCGCTTCCATCGACATCGCCGCCGGCCATCTGGCCGCCGCCGAACCCATCCAGCGCCGCGCCATCACCCTGCTTGCCGCGCATCATCGCGATGGTCATCCGCTGCGCCGCGAGGCGGACATCGGTTTGTATCGAATCCTGAAAGCGCGCAACGATCCGCAGGCAGAGGCCGTGCTGGAAGGATTGCGCGGCTTCCTGGAGACGCCGGAGGACAGCCTGGATCCGGGCGAGCGCAGGCAGCGCCGCGAGCTGTTGGCGTTGATCGAGGGAAAGTGAGCTGACGCCGGCCGATGTGCCAGCCAGCCCCATCGAAGCGTATTCCAGAGTGGCGGCTGTGGCAGCCGGTAGTGAAAGGACGTAGTATCCGCCGCCCCGATTTCGAGCGCGTGCCATGCAGATTGCCAAGGATTCCGTCGTCGTTTTCCACTACACCGTGTCCGAGCCCGGCCAGGCGGCGCTGGAGTCCTCGCGCGAGGCCGAGCCACTCGCGGTGCTGGTCGGTCGCGGCGGCATCATTGCCGGACTGGAGACGGCGCTGGCGGGACGCAGCGCCGGCGAGCGCTTCGAGGTCACCATCGAAGCCGAACAGGCCTACGGGCCGCGCGTCGACGGCCTGATCCAGCGCGCGCCGAAGAAATACCTGCCCAACGCCGACCGTCTGCGTCCGGGCATGCGCACCGTGGTGCAGACCCGCCAAGGCCAGCGACTGGCGACGGTGGTGAAGGTCGGCATGACCGTGGTCGACCTCGACATGAACCACCCGATGGCCGGCAAGACCCTGCACTTCGATGTCGAAATCATCGACGTGCGTGCGGCGACGGAAGAGGAGCTGGCCCACGGCCACGCCCACGGCCCGGACGGTCACGCGCACCATTGATGCGCTCGGTCCGGTCCGTCCGCTTGGGGGACGGATCGGACCTTTCCGCTGTGGCCTCAGAGCGGGTCCGCGTGCGATTTGCGTCGGCGTCGGGGGCCTGTCGGCGGGCGCGGCGCGGGAAGCGGATTGCGCCGGGCGATCAGCGAGTCGACGTCATCCAGCGCCCGGCGCAGGCGCGCCAGGGTGTTGCCCTGGCGGCGGCGTTCCGGGGCCAGGCCGTCGAGCATGCTGCGATCAGGGTCATCAAGCACGGCATCGCGCAGGCTCAGTCCGTGGCGGGCGAGCAGCGGCGCGAGGGTGTCGCGGCGCAGGCGCAGATCCTTCAGCGTGGCGCGATAGGCGTGTTCGCAGACCTGTCGCCGCGAGCGGTAGCTGAAGGCGCTGGTAAAGAACATTTCGGCGTCGTCGCCGTCGGGTTCGAGAAACAGTTTGTCGACATCGTCGTACTGGTTGGCGTACTTGGCGATGCCGACCTGCATGCGTGATTGCAGGATGGTGCGCAGGGTCTGCGAGAGCACGGTCGGCAGGCCGTTGCGGACCAGGCTTTGCGGTGCCCGGCCGGCGGCGCGGGCGCGGCTGGCGTCGAACGGAACCAGCGGGTTGATGCCGATCAGCAGGTCGATGTCTTCTTCCAGCGCCACCGAGGCGTGCATGGTCCGGCGCAGTGCGCCGTCGACGAACTGGCGGCCACGGATCGAGACCGGCGGATACAGGCCGGGCAGGGCGGAACTGGCCTGGATGGCGCGCGAGATCGGCACGTCGTTCCACTGTGCATCACCCATCCGCACCGCTTCGCCGCTGTCGAGGTCGACGGCGACGATGTAGAGCTTGCGATGCAGCTCGCGAAAGTCGTTGGTGCGGCCGTGCAGGCTGTAGGCGCGGGCGAGGAAGCGGCCGATCTCCTCGTTGTCGAACACGCCGGTGGGGATCAGCGCGCCAAACCGCGCGGGCAGATCGCCGGCGCGGGCCGGGTCGAGCAGCAGGTCGCGCCACCATTCCAGCAGCACGCGCGGCAGAGCGGCGGCGCGGCGGCCGTATTCGCGGAACGCCGGACGCAGGAACACCTCGGGGCGGAACTGCACGTCGTTGGCGCTGTGGGTGATGAAGATGCGGGTGATGTCCGCCGTGCTCATCCGGTTGGCCAGCGCGGCGGCGATGAAGGCACCGGAACTGACCCCGACGTAGACGGTGAGGCGGGTCAGGTCGAGCCCTTCGATGGCCTCGTCGAGGGCGCGCAGGGCACCGAGTTCGTACATGCCGCCGACCGGGCCGCCGCCGGCGATGGCAAGGCCGATGCGGCCGCGCGGCGTCTTCTCTCGGGTGGCGGGTTGCGATACCAGCATGGCGGACCTGGAGCGAAAGCGATCCGCTGATTGTATCCGAGCCGGTCGTGGCCGAGCCGGCGGCGTCGTGCGGGTGTGGTTGCGTGGAGTTATTCCCGGGCCTGGTCGAGGCGGGCACGCAGGGCGGCGATGTCGGGATGGGTGGGATCGAGTTCGCTGGCCTGCAACACCGCTTCACTGGCACGGCGCAGTTCGCCGGCACCGAGGCGTTCGGCGGCGTAGCCGAGCAGGGCGGCGGCGCAACGGCGTTTCATGCCGGGCAGGGCGGCATTGGTCGGCGACAGGGTTTCCAGGCTTTCCACATAGCCGCGCGCGGCGCTGAGACGGCTGCTGCCTAGCGCCTGCTCGAACAGTTGCTGCGCGCGCGCCGGCAGGGCGGCGATGCCCTGGCTGGCCGGCGCGTTGCGCGGATCGATGGCGAGCACGCGGCGATACAGGTCGTAGGCACTGTCGCCGGGTGGATAGAGCAGGTTGCCGGCGGCGGCGGCGGCGGTCGCCTTGTCCAGGGTCTGGCGGATTTCCGCCTGACGTGCCGGATCGGCGGCCGGGTCGGCGAAACCGGCGCGGCGCTGGCGCAGATCGGCCAGCCGGCCGCGGGCTTCGCGCAGGCCGGCCAGCGCCGGCTGGGTGGCGGCGGCGTCGGCGATCAGGCCGTCGGCGCGGTCGAACTCGAAATCAGCCATGGCGCGCTCGGCCTGGGCGAGCAGGGCGGCGGCGACGGCGCGCTGTCCTTCCAGTGCGCGGGCGTTGTCCGGCTGGCGGGTCAGCGCGGCGCGGTAAAGCTCGCGGGCGTTGTCGCCGGCCGGTTGGGTCAGGCGGCCGCGTCGGCGCAGGGCGTCGGCCTGGTCGAGCAGGCCGGTCAGGGCGTCGTCGGCCTGCTGGCGCGCCTGCGCCAGTTTCGCGCGCGCCTCGGGCAGGCCGAGATGGCTGGGATCGATGGCGGCCACGGTCTCGATCTGCGCGGCGGCCGGTTCCAGCGTGCCGGCCCCGATCTGTGCGCGGGCGCGGTCGAGCAGTCGCGTCAGGGTATCGCGCTGGCCGACGCGGGCGACTGCGCTCTGCGGCTCGATGGCGAGCGCGCGGTCGTACAGCGCCAGCGCGCTGTTCTCGCCCTGGTCGAGCCGATCCTCGCGCAGCGCCGTCTGGGCGCGGGCGATCAGGTCGGCCAGCCGGCTGTCGTTGTTCTGCCGCTCGCGCATCGCCTGTTCCAGCGCGTCGATGTCGAGGCTGGGCGCGCCGGCATCGCGGGCCTGGGCGAGCAGCCTCGCGGCCTCGTCGAGGCGGTCGTCGGCGAATGCTTCGCGGGCATCTTCCAGCAGGGCGGCGGCGACCTGGGCCAAACCCTGGCGGGCGCGGCGGTCGTCCGGGTTGAGCGCCAGCACCGCCTGGTACAGCTCGCGCGCGCCGGATGGCTGGCTGCCGCTGAGCCGACCGTTGCGCAGTGCTTCTTCGGCCTGTTCCAGCAGTGCTTCGTTGCGCGTCGGCGGCAGCATGTCGCGCAGTGAGTCGCGCAGCAGGTAGGCGACGCCGACGGCGACGAGCAGGCCGAGCGCGAGCAGGCCGAGCAAGCGCCGCGCCGTGCCGCGACCGGCGTTGGCGGCGGCGCGACGGCGCTGGTGAGGCGAGCGCCGGGTCGGCAGGGAGTCGATCTCGCCCAGCGCCGGTTCGTCGTCGGCAAGGGTCTGCACCGGCGGCGGGCCGAATGGTCGAGCCTGACGGCTGCGCGCCGGCATGGCCGGATTGCGCCGCGCCTCGATGGCGGCGATGGCGTCGGCCAGTTCCGCGCCGTTGGCGAAGCGCTGGTCGGGCTCCTTGGCCAGCAGGCGGTCGATCAGCGGTTGCAGGTCGGCCAACGGGTCGGGCAGCGTCGGCACCGGTGCCGACAGGTGCATCAGGCCGACGGCGAAGAAATCCGAGGCATCGAAGGGCACCTTGCCGGTCAGCAGTTCGTGGAACACCACGCCGAGGCTGTAGAGGTCGGCGCGGCCGTCCACCGGCCGGCTGGCGGCCTGTTCGGGACTCATGTAATGCGGCGTGCCGAGGATGGTGCCGACGCGCGTCATGCGCACGTTGTCGTTGGCGCGGGCGATGCCGAAATCGGTCAGCGCGGCGCTGCCGTCCTCGTGCAGCAGGATGTTGTCGGGTTTGATGTCGCGGTGGATAACCCCGCGCTGGTGGGCGTAGTCCAGCGCCAGCGCGATCTCGCGGCAGACGCGCAGAGCAAAGTCGGGGACCGGCGCGGCTGCCGTGTGGTTCATCACCGGGCCGCCGGCAACATATTCCATGGCGATGTAGTGGACCTGCGCGCTGCGCCCGACATCGTGTACCTGGACGATGTGCGGGTGGCGCAGGTTGGCGGCGATGCGCGCCTCGCGCAGGAAGCGCTCGCCGAACTCCTCGTTGCCGATCAGCGTCGGCGACATCACCTTGAGCGCGATCTCGCGCTGCACGGATTCCTGCACGGCAAGGTAGACGGTGGCCATGGCACCGCGTCCGAGCACGTGCAGGATGCGGTAGCCCGCGATGTCGATCATCAGTTGTCCGTTGCGCCGGCGGCGGTGTTTGCGGCCATCCGCCGGGAGGATAGCGCGCCGCGTCGATTCATGGCGCGCGCCGCGCCTCGCCGACGCCGGGGATCGCCGACAGCCGCGACAGCAGGCTGCCGAGCTGGTCGAAGTCGCTCACCTTCAGGGTGAAGCGCAGTTCGGCCATGCCGCTGCGGTCGACGCGGCTGTTGAGGCCAAGGATGTGCGCATTGCCGGCACCGATGACATTGGTCAGATCCTTCAGCAGCCATTTGCGGTCGTAGGCGCGCACCAGCACGTCGACGCTGAAGCTCTGTCCGCTGCGTCCCCATTCCACCGGCAGCAGGCGCTCGGCGTGCGTCGCCGCCAGCCGTTCCAGCGCCGCGCAGCCCTGTCGATGGATGCTGATGCCGCGTCCACGGGTGAGATAGCCGACGATGGCATCGCCGGCCACCGGCTGGCAGCAGCGCGCCAGTTGGGTGAGCAGGTTGCCGACGCCCTCGATGGTGAAACCGGCGGCCGGGCGTGGCGGTTTGGCGAGGACGTTGGACGGCAGCGTGCGCGGGCTCTCGCTGGCCGGCTGGACGGCCTCGTGCAGCGCCCGGGCGACCTGGCCGGGGCTGATATCGCCCAGACCGACGGCGATGTAAAGCTCTTCGAGCTTTTGCAGGCGCAGTCGCGGCAGGGCCAGCGCCGGGTCGATCTGGTGCAGGGCGAGGCGCTTGAGCTCGCGCTCCAGCATGTCCTTGCCCTCGGCCAGGTTGCGCGCCTGATCCAGCCGATGGAACCAGGCGCGGACCTTGTCGCGGGCGCGCGCACTGGCGAGGAAGCCGCTGTTCGCCAACAGCCAGTCGCGGCGCGGCTCGCCGGTCTTGGCGGTCAGGATCTCGACCCGATCGCCACTGCGCGGCTGGTGGCTCAGCGGCACGATGCGTCCGTTGACCTTGGCCCCGCGACAGCGATGGCCGACTTCGGTATGCACGTGGTAGGCGAAGTCCAGCACGGTGCCGCCGCGCGGCAGGTCGATCACCTCGCCGCGCGGGGTGAGCAGGTAGATACGATCCTCGATCAGCGCGGTGTCGAGGCCGGCGGCGACGGAAGCGTCCTCCTCGCCCTCGCGGCCCTCCAGCAGTTGCCGCATCCAGGCGATCTTGCGTTCGAAGCCGGCGTCGCCGCTGCCGCCCTCCTTGTAGCGCCAGTGCGCCGCCACGCCCAGTTCCGCGTGGGCGTGCATGTCCCAGGTGCGGATCTGCACCTCCACCGTCTTGCCCTCAGCACCGATCACGGCAGTGTGCAGGGACTGGTAGTGATTGCCCTTGGGCTGGGCGATGTAGTCGTCGAACTCCTCGGCAATCGGCGTCCACAGGCCGTGGACGACGCCCAGCGCGGTGTAGCAATCGGCCAGGTCACGCACCATCACCCGCACCGCGCGGATGTCGTACAGCTCGCTGAACGGCACGCCCTTGCGCTGCATCTTCTTCCAGATGCTGTAGATGTGCTTGGGCCGGCCGGCCACTTCGGCCTCGACCCCGGCCTCCGCCAGCGCCTCGCGCAGACGGGCCTTGAAATCCTCGATGTAGCGCTCGCGGTCGATGCGGCGCTCGTCGAGCAGCCTGGCGATGCGCTTGTAGACATCCGGCTGCGAGAAGCGGAAGGCGAGGTCCTCCAGTTCCCACTTCAGTTGCCAGATGCCGAGCCGGTTGGCCAGCGGCGAATGGATGTCGGCGGTGAGCCGGGCCAGTTCGCGCCGGGTCTGTTCCGGCAGCGCGGCGGCGTTGCGCAGGCGCGCCAGTTGCCGCGCCAGCAGGATCAGCACCACGCGCACGTCGCGGATGATCGCCAGCAGCAGCCGGCGCAGGCCCTCGGCCCCGCTGCCGCCGTGCTGGGCATGCAGCGACCAGACCTTTTCCGCCTCGCGCTGGCCATCGACCAGGTCGCGTTGCGTTGCCGTGATGGACAGGCCGGCAGGCAGTTCCAGCGCGTCGCCATCCGCCGTCGCGTGGGCGGCAATCGTGTACAGCGCGGTCGCCGTCAGGGTATCGCTGTCGGCATCGAGCTCATCAAGCAAGGCCAGCGTCTGCGCCAGTTCCGCCTGCAGCGCCGGCTGCCCGGCGACGCCGCTGCGCGCCCAGTCGAGAATCGGCACGGCAACCGCCGGCCCGCCGGCCTCGCGCGAGGCCAGCCAGTCGTCAAGCGTGTGCAGGGTGTGTTCGATGCGCTTCACGGCCCACAGTGTAAGGAAGGCCCGCCACAAAAGACGACGCCGCGCTGAGGGCGCGGCGTCGGAGACGGACGTGGATCGTTCGGTCAGGGCACTGCTGCGGCCTGATAGCGGATGCGCAGGGTCTTCTCGCGGAAATGTACGTTCGGCAGGCCCTGGGCACCGTCGTCTTCCACCCGGATGGTGCAGTCCACGGCACCTTGCTGCAGCTTGCTGAGCAGGACGGTCAGTCGATACTGGCCGGGACCGGATGACGGCCCGTCGATCTGCGGCATCGCGCCGCCGACGAAGAAGAGCAGGGGATCGACATCGTCGACGCCGACGCAGGAGCCTGCGGGCAGCCACTTGAAGGAGCCGGAGGCAACCGTATTCAGTTCGACGACCTGTCCGCCATCGAGCGGATCCCGGTTCTCGTCGGTGGCGGCCGGCGGGCCGGCGCGCAGGTCGGTCAGGAAGTCTTCGGCGATGCCATAGCACAGCGGGCCCTTGCAGTCGCCCGACCCTTCAGTGACGAGCAGTTCGGCGTTCTCCACGTTGATGGTGAATTCCGGCGCGTCATTGATCGGGTTCACCGTCACCGTGAAGGTCTTGGGGTCCGCTGCCGACCCGGCGGAATCGGTGGCGTTGACGGTGATGACGGCGGAGCCGTTCTGGTGCGCGGTGGGCTTGAGATGAAGCGTGCAGGTGTAGTTGCCGCCGGTGCCGGAACAGGAGTCCGTCACGATGCTGCCGGTCGGGAACAGCGTCGGGTTGGCGCTGCCGGCGACGACGTCGGCAGCGGATACCGTGTCGCCGTCGCCGTCGGTGATGTCGATCCCGACGACGATGGGGTCGGCCGTCGCATGCGACGCCGCGCTGATCTCGTCGATGGCCTGCGGATCGTTGATGTCGCCGATCTGCGGTGCCTGGTTGGGCGTGAAGTGGCGGATGCGCAGAACCTTGGTGGCCGAGGCCGGCGGGTTGTGGTCATCGACGACGGTGATCGTGCAGTCCACGTAGCCGTTGGGCGATTGCAGCGCATCGGGGGACAGGACTGCATACAGATTGTAATTGCTGGTGTTGATCTCCGGCATACGGTTGAGCTGGAAATAGCCGGCTCCGTCCGGACCGCAGGCACCGGCCGGCAGACGCCAGCGACCCTGGGCATCCTCGACCAGTTGCACCGCAGCAAGCTGGTCTTCGCGCTCGTCGATGGCCTGTGCCGGGCCGGGCCAGATATCGGTCAGCACGCCGGCCTCGAACACTTCACACACACTGGTGGTGCACTTGCTGCTGCCGATCTGCACGGCGATCTCGCCATGCGGGCCGCTCGCTGCCGGATCGGCGAGGGCGACTGCCTCGGAGAAGTCGAACTCCGGCGGATCATTGACCGCCGTGACGTTGACATCGAAGGTGCGCGCGATCGCCGGGGAGCCGGCGGAATCGACGGCGTTCAGGGTTACCCGCGCCAGGCCGTTGGCGTGCGGACCGGGCTTGATCCGCGCCACGCAGTCGTGGCTGAACGGGCCGGGCGTCGACGGCGCGTCGCAGGATACGGCCAACTCGCCCTGCGCGAACAGCGCCGGTTCGTTGCTGCCGATGGTCACCGCGCCGAGCGTGTCGCCGGCGTCGTTCTCGTTGATGGTGAACGCGACCTCCAGCGCCTCCGCGTCGGCGTGGTCGGCGAGGCTGATCTCGGCCAGGCTCTGGTGCGCCGGCTGCGCGATGATCGGGGCCTGGTTGTCGATCAGCGCCACCTCCACCCAGGCGTGGTTGTTGCTGAGGTCGGCCTCGGGGCTGACTGCGGGGTCGACGAAGGCGGAGTAGCCCAGGTGGCTGCGCTGGCCGGCCACTGCCTCGGCGTCGATGAGGCGCTTGAGGGTGAAGACAAAGCCCTGGCCGGCCGGGATGGAGGTGTTGAGCGAAAGCAACTGGCCGCCACCGAAGACGGCGTTGGCGGGGCAGGGATCGGGGCTGCCGATGCGGCTGCAGGCGACGCTCTCCAGCACTACCGCGGCGGGCGCACTGTGGCCGCTGCGGATGATCGCGGAGTCACCCGTCACGTACTCGCGCAGGCGCACCTGGTTGGCATTGAATTCGCTCGGGTTTTCCACCCGCAGCCGGTACTGCAGCGTGCTGCCGGCAATTGCCTGGCTGGACCACAGGTTCCTGTTCGCCTGCGGCTGGACACCGATTTCTTCCAGCGCGACGACGAGGTTGGCACCGCTTCCGGGAGGCGGCGTGGAACCGCCTTCGGGTTCGAAACCGTCCGCGAAGATGGCGTTTCCGGATGGCTCCGGCGGTTCGCCGCCGGTGGTCGGCAGGCTGCGGTAGGCACCTGGCGTGCTGCATTGCACGCGCGGCAGACCGGCGGCGGTCTGCGCCTTGGCCAGCAGTTGCACGCCGCTGAGCGTGTAGTCGACGCCGGCAAAACCGGGCAGGACCTTGGCGTTGGTACCGCTGTAGACCGGGAAATTGGCATCGACCAGCTTGATCGCCAGGCCCGAGGAGGCGCTCTGGTTGACGAAGCTTTCGCACAGCGTCGGCTCGGCGACGCGGATTTCGAACGACTTGGTCGGCAGGTCGAAATAGACCTGTTCGGCCACCGGCAGCGAGGGGAGCTGGTTGGGCGAGGGCAGTTGCGCATCGAATTGCAGGCGCAGGTTGCCCATCGAGTGGCTGGACAGGCATTCCGCGCCGGTCAGGGTGCCGAACAGGCTCAGCGCAAAGGTTGTGCTGCCGGGGCTGTACTGGATCGGTGCCTGCAGGCCGCTGGGAAGCGAGGTCGTCTGCACGCGGTAGGCGGTGGCGTCGAGCAGCAGTCGCGGCTGGTTGCCGGTCGGTGCGACACCGCCGCAGATGAAGTTGCCCGAGCGGGTGGTGGCGACCAGGGCGCGGGTGGCGAGGTCGTAGTGCGCGGTGGTCAGCGGAATCGACTTGCGCACGGAAACGGAACTGCTGCCGCTGACGATCTCCAGCGTCGGATCGGCCTGGGCCGTGATGCCGAAGCTGCAAAGTCCGAGGGGCAGCGCGGTGAGGAGGAGTCGGCGCAATGCAGTAGCTCCAGCATGTTCGGGAATGGACGACCGGCGACCGGGCACTGCCGGCCGACCGATGTCATCGCAGCGAGTTTACCGGAGCCTTCCCCGATGGCGTGAATTGCGGATAACCCTTCTGATCGGCGGAAACGGACGTGCGACCAGCGGCGCGGTCGCCGGCCATTCCGTACAATCCCCGTCCCGACCGCTTCAACCGTGAGCCTTCCATGCGTCAGATCGCCCTGTTGTGCTGCCTTCTCCTGATGTCCGTCGCGCAGGCAAAGGACTTCTCGTCACTGGAGGAGCGGATGAGCGAGCGCGAGTTCAAGGCGGCCGGTCTGGACAAGCTCAGCGCGGAGGAACTGGCGGCGCTGAACGCCTGGTTGCGTGATCGCTCGGTGGCACCGGGCGCGGCAGTGGCGGTGACGCCACCGATGGCCCAGGGCGTGGACGCCGACCGCCGTGGCTTCCCGGCGGCGACCGGTCCGGAGGAAGTCATCCGCAGCCACATCGTCGGCCGTTTCGAAGGCTGGCGCAGCGCTGCCGGGCAGAAGCTCAGGCTGGCCAACGGGCAGGTGTGGGAAACGCAGTCCGGCCGCGCGTTCTCGGTGAAGCTGGATGATCCGGCGGTCACCATCGAGCCGGGCTTCCTCGGCAACTGGTATCTGCGCGTGGATGGCTACAACGCCCGCATCAGCGTGCGCCGCGTCCAGTAAGCGCTCAGCCGGCTTTTCCGTCGGCGCTTGCCAGGGCCGCCAGCAGGCGGCCCAGTCGTTTCGGCGACACGCTGCCGCGCGTGCCCAGTTCCTGCGCGAACAGCGAGATGCGCAGTTCCTCCACGCCCCAGCGCAGTTCGTCCCAGCCGGGCTGGTCCAGCCGACCGGCGGCGCGGGCGGCATCCAGGGCCTGCTCGAAGGGCACGACTTCCAGCATCCGGGTCTGGTCACGGCTCGGGTCTTCCAGCAGGCGCTGGGCGCGCAGGCGCATGCCGCGCAGGTAGCGCGGCAGGTCGGCGAGGCGTTCCGGCGGCGTGCTGCGCAGGAAGCCGGGCGGGGCGAGGTGGCCGAGCTGGCGCGACAGATCGTCGAGGTTGGCGCGGGCGAAGCCCATCACCGGCGGGGTCAGCGCCGGACGCAGTTCGGCGATCAGGTCGAGGATGGCCTCCGCTTCGCCAAGCCGCTTCATCGCGATGCCGAACAGCGCCGCGCCGACCTCGCGTTGCAGGTCGGCGAAGGCGTCCGCGTCGCGGATGCCGTGCAGCGGCCGGTCGAGCGTCGAGCGCAGGGCGGATTCGATCAGGTCGGCGCGCAGCGGATCGGCGGTGGACGCGGCATCGGCGTCACGGCGGGCGGAAAATTCCTCCAGCGCGGCGTACAGCAGGGCGGTCTTGGGCTTGATCGGCAACTGCCGGGCGGCCTGGCGCAGGCGGTCGGCCAGGGTCAGTCGAAGCAGGCGACGGACGCCGGCGGCGTGTTCGCGGCGGGCCGTTTCGGCGTCGGCAAACACCTGCACGGCGACGCCGTCGCCCTCGTCGACCAGGGCCGGATGGGCGCTGATGCCCGCCTCGCCGCGGATCGATTCCGGCAGTGCGGCGTCGGGAAAGGCGCGCAGGCCGCCGCGTGCCAAGCCCTGCGCGGCTTCGGCGGCGAAGGCGCGGTCGGCCTGTTCGCCGAACTGCGCGCGCAGTTCGGCCAGGTCGCGTGATTCGGCGAGGACGCGCCGGCCGTCGCGGGCGAAAAGACGCAGGTTGAGGCGCAGGTGCGTGGGCAGGGCGGCGGGGTCGAAATCGGTGGCCGCCAGCGGCGCGCCGGTGACGCGCGACAGAAAGCGCGCCAGTTCGTCTTCCAGCGCGTCGGCGGTCGGTGCCGGGCAGGCTTCGCGGAAGGCGCGGGCAAAGTTTGGGGCCGGCACGAAGGCGCGGCGCAGCGTCTTGGGCAGGCTGCGAATCAGCTCGGTGGCACGCTCCTCGACCAGTCCCGGCACCAGCCAGCTCAGCCGTGCCGCGTCCAGCGCATTGAGCAGGTGCAACGGCAGGCCGAGGGTGACGCCATCGTCGACCGCGCCCGGCTCGAAGCGATAGTGCAGCGGCAAACGCACATCGCCGAGGACGAAGTGTTGGGGAAAGCGCTGCTGCTCGCTGAGTTCGCCGGGCAGCAGATCGTCCAGCGACCAGCACAGCGACTTGCGCGTCGGCGCATCGGCGCGGCGATGCCAGGCGTCCAGCGCGGCGGCGTCGTGGACGCCTTCGGGCAGGCGCTCCAGATACCAGCGCGCCTGCCAGTCCTCGTCGGCGACCAGACCACTGCGGCGCAGCTTGGCTTCCTCCTCGCGCGCCGCCTCCAGGGTTTTCAGGTTGCGGGCGACGAAGTCGGCGCGCAGGTTGATCTCGCCGCTGACCAGCGCGTCGCGGACGAAGATCTCGCGCGCCTCGGCCGGATACAGGCTGCCGTAATGGATCGGCCGGCGCGGCGCGAGGACGAGGCCGAACAGGCTGATCTGCTCGCTGCCGACGACCCGGCCCTGGCTGCGCGACCAGCGCGGGTCGTAGTGCTTGCGCGCCAACAGGTGCGCGGCCTCGGCGATCACCCATTCCGGCTCGATGCGCGCATTGGTCAGGCCATAGACGCGGCGGGTATCGAGCAGGGTGGCGCTGAGTATCCAGTTGGGCGGCTGTTCGGCCAGTTTGGAGCCGGGAAACAGGGCAAAACGGCGTTGCCGCGGACCCTCGTACTGGCGCTTTTCGTCCTTGCGGCCGATCTGCGTCGGCATGCCGGCGATCAGGGCGCGGTGCAGGGTCGGGTAGTCGGCAGCCTGGGTCGACAGCGACCAGCCCAGTTCGTCGGCCAGCAACAGCAGTTGCCGATGCAGTTCGCGCCATTCGCGCATGCGCAGGTGGCTGAGGAAGCGCTTGCCGCACCAGTCGCGCAGTTTCGATTGCGTCAGTTCGCCATGCGCTTCGTGGTAGTCCGCCCACAGGTTGAGGATGGCCTGGAAGTCGGATTTCGGATCGGCCCAGTGCGCGTGCGCGGTGTCGGCCGCCTGGCGGGCATCGGCGGGGCGCTCGCGCGGGTCCTGGATGCCGAGGAAGGAGGCGATCAGCAGCACTTCGCGCAGGCAGCCGGAGGCGCTGGCGGCGACCAGCATGCGGGCGAGTTTCACGTCGATCGGCAGCCGCGACATCTGCCGGCCGACGGCACTGAGCTTGCGTTCGTTGTCCACGGCAGCCAGTTCGGCGAGCTGCTGCCAGCCGTCGGCCACGGCGCGCGGGTCGGGTGGATCGAGGAAGGCGAAGTCGTCGATCCGCCCCAGGCCCAGCGAGAGCATGCGCAGGATCACGCCGGCCAGCGCGCTGCGGCGGATTTCCGGGTCGGTGTAGGCCGGGCGGGCGAGGTAATCGGCTTCGTCGTACAGCCGATAGCAGATGCCCGGGCCGACGCGCCCGCAGCGGCCCTTGCGCTGGTCGGCGCTGGCCCGCGAGATCGGTTCGATGTGCAGGCGGTCGAGCTTCTGCCGGGCGCTGTAGCGCTTGACCCGGGCCAGGCCGGGATCGACCACGTAGCGGATGCGCGGCACGGTCAGCGAGGTTTCCGCGACATTGGTGGCCAGCACGATGCGTCGCTGCGGGCCGGGATTGAACACCCGGTCCTGGTCGCGCGCGGAGAGCCGCGCGTACAGCGGCAGCACCTCGGTATGGCGGTACTGGCGTCGCGACAGCGCGCGGTGGGCATCGTGGATGTCGCGCTCGCCGGGCAGGAACACCAGCACGTCGCCGCGCGGGTCTTCCGCCGTGATCTCGTCGACGGCAGCGACGATGTGGCGGGTCATCGGGTCGTGGTCGTTGTCGGACCGCGATGCAGCGGCCTCGTCGTTGCCGAGGGCGAGCTGCGGCGGCCGCCAGCGGACCTCGACCGGATGGCTGCGGCCGGACACTTCCAGCATCGGCGCGTCGTCGAAGTGGCGGGCAAAGCGGGCGGTGTCGATGGTCGCCGAGGTGACGATCAGCTTCAGGTCGCGGCGTCGGCGCAGCAGGTCCTTCAGATAGCCGAGCAGGAAGTCGATGTTGAGGCTGCGCTCGTGCGCCTCGTCGAGGATGATCGTGTCGTAGCGCGAGAGCATCCGGTCGGACTGGATTTCCGCCAGCAGGATGCCGTCGGTCATGAACTTGATCGCGGTGTCCTCGCCGACCTGCTCGGTGAAGCGGACCTGGTAGCCGACCACGCCGCCGGCCGACACGCCCAGTTCCTCGGCCACCCGGCGCGCCATCGAGCGCGCGGCGATGCGCCGTGGCTGGGTGCAGCCGATCATGCCGGCCGCGCCGCGTCCGGCCGCCAGGCACAGTTTCGGCAATTGCGTGGTCTTGCCGGAGCCGGTTTCGCCGGCGATCACCAGCACCGGATGGCGACGGATCAGTTCGACGATGCGCGACGCCTCGCGCGACACCGGCAGCGCCTCGTCGAAGGTCGCAACCGGCAGCGCGGCGGCGCGGCGGCGGCGCGTGGCGACGGATTCCTCCGCCGCCTGGCGAAATGCGGCCAGGTCGGCGTCGCTGCCGCTCTGCCGCCAGTGCGACAGCAGCCGGCGCAGGCGGCGCTGGTCGCGGCACATGGCCTGGCGCAGCAGTTTGTGGGCGGAGTCGTTCACCGGATGCGGAAAGCCAGGATCAGGGAGGCGGTTGGCGCGGACGGCGGGCTTGAGTCGCCTGCCTTCGCCCCCACATCATGGAGACAGGGCCCGATCCGCGAATCGGCGTGCGCCCACGCAACGGAAGGCAGGTTGGATTGGACGGTTCTGGATGGGGCCGTCGCGCGTCGGATCAAGGCTCGTTGCCCCGAATCAGGACGCCATGAGCGTATCGCGGCGTCCTCGTTGCGCCGCTCGCGGCGCGCCAAGTTTACCCGACACGTTCAAGGGAGCCTCGTCATGAAGATCGATATCGGCATCACCGACAAACAGCGCAAGAAGGTGGCCGACAGCCTGTCGGCCTTTCTCGCCGACAGCTACACGCTGTACCTGAAGACGCACAATTTCCACTGGAACGTCACCGGGCCGATGTTCAACACCCTGCACACGATGTTCGAGACCCAGTACAGCGAGGAGTGGACCGCGCTGGACGAGATCGCCGAGCGCATCCGTGCGCTGGGCTTCAACGCGCCCGGCTCCTACGCCGAGTTCGCCAAGCTGACCAGCATCAAGGAAGAGGCCGGTGCCGTCGACGTGCCGGACTGGAAGGAGATGGTGCGCCAGCTCGTGCTGGGCAACGAAGCGGTCTGCCGTACCGCACGCAAGGGCCTGAAGGCGGCCGACGAGGCCAGTGACGAGCCCAGCGCCGACCTGTTCACGCAACGCCTCCAGACACACGAGAAGTACGCCTGGATGCTGCGTTCGCTGCTTGAGTGAGCGGGCGGCAGGGTCGCCTCGCCGGCTGATGGGTCGCGCCGTTCGATGAGCCGTTCCGATCTGGATCGTCGCCTTGGCGTCCTCCTGGGTGCCAACGCGCATTTCCGCGATCCGGTGCGCGAGCCGCGCAACGCGCTGCCGACGCTGCCGCTGTTGCAGCGTTGGCAGGCGGCGCGGCTGCGGGAAGGCTTTGCCGATTTCCTTGCCTCCCCGACCGAGCGGCTGGCGGCGGAGTTCTTCCTCTCCGACCTGTACGGCGATTTCGATGTCAGCGCGCGCGACCAGGATGTCGAGCGCGTGCTGCCGCTGATGCGCCGGGTGTTGCCGGGAAAGCTGCTGGCTACCGCCGCCGACGCCATCGAATTGTCCGTGCTCAGCCACGCCTTCGACCTGCGCATGGCGGCCGCGCTGGCCAATGACGGCCAAACCGGCGCGCTGGATGTCCAGCGCTACGCCCGCGCCTATCGCACCGCCGGCCTGCCGCGCCTGCGCCGGCACCAGGTGGAACTGATCGTCAACGTCGGCTACAGCCTCGACGACACCGTCTCCAAGCCGCTGATCGGCCATCTGCTGCGGATGTCGCGCCTGCCGGCCAAGGCGGCCGGCCTGTCCGACCTGCAAAGCTTCCTCGAACGCGGTTTCGCCGCCTTTCGCGCGCTCAAGGGCGCGCGGCCCTTCGTCGCCGAGATCGCCCGCCGTGAGCTTCAGGTCAGCGAGCGCCTGTTCGCCGGCCACCCGGAGCCTTTCCGGCTCGACTGAACACTCGACCCGGTGCCCTGGTTCAGGCGAATTCGGTTTCGATGCGACGGTGTATTTCCTGTTCGATCGGCCCCTTCAGCGCCGACAGGAAAAATCCCAGATTGGCCTCGACGTGCACCTCGTCGCGTTCCAGTGCGATGCGGCCGTCGACGCCGGCACGGTTGAAGTGCAGGGTGTTGCCTTCCCAGCTGTAATCGACGGCGAACTTCTCCGCCATGCGCTGGGCGACGTGCTCGACCGCCTTGCGCGCATCCTTGAGTGATTTGTTGTGCCGCCGCCGTATGTCGATGCTGGCCATGCCGTCCCTCTCCCGCTGGCGCCCTCGTGATGATTGGCCATTCCGCGCTGGCGCATCGCGGCGGGCGTTCGCGCCGGTCGACGCGCTGTAGCCGGCATTGTCGCCGCGTCGCCCTGTCGCGCCAATGCCCCGGCGGGGAAAAAGCGCTTTTCGCCAACTCCCGCGCAGTGCTATTGTCCAGCCAATGAGTGGGAGGGGGTCCCCGATGCGCTTGAGTTTCCCCAATGGCGAGCACCCGGACGTGCTCCTGGAGCAGGGTGAGGTGACCATCGGCAGTGCGCCGGGCAACCGCATCCTGATCCCCGATGTCGGACTGGCGGCGCGCCATGCCAGCCTGCGCGTGGATGCCCAGCGCGGCATCGTGCTGCATCTGGAGCAGAACGCCGACATCGCCCACGTCAACGCCCGGCCGGTGCGCGAAGCCGCTTTGCTGCGGCTCGGCGACGTGGTCAGTTTCGACCGCCTGCGCATGCTGGTGAAGCCCGACGACGATGCCCTCATCCAGGTCAAGGTGCCGGCCGACAGCCAGCCGCTGGTGGAACCGGCGCAGCGCACCGCGGCAGCGAGGGTGGTGCTGCGCGGGGTCAGCGGCGACTATTCCGGCCGCAGCCTGACCTTGCAGGATCCGGTTCGCGTCGGCTCGGCCGAGAACATGGACATCCGCCTCGACGACGCGCCGCTGCCGGCGCACTGGGCGACGCTCGAACTGCATGGCGAGCGCGTCCTGCTGCGCGACCAGCAATCCGCCGACGGCTGCGTGGTCAACGGCGTCGCGGTCCACGACGCGGTGCTGCATCCGGGCGACCAGATCGCCTTCGACGACCATCGCTTCGTCGTCGAGGCACCGGGCCTGCCGCTGCGCGGTGCCGAGGCCAATTCCACCCCCGGCATGGGTGCCGGCAGCACGCAGACCCTGCAGGCGGTGCGCCAGCAGGACGCCACGGCGCAGGCCGCACGGACGGCGAGGGCGGAATCCGATCAGGACGACGATCGCCAGGATGGCGGTTTTTCCTATGGCTGGCTGATCCTGGTCGCCGCGGCGATCGGTGCCGGGCTGGCTGCGCTGCTGGTGTACGCGCCGCGTTGATCGCCTCGTTTCGTCCGCGCTGATCGCGTTGCCCGCATGAAGCTCGCCTCGGCGTTTCGCCACACTCCGACCATGGTCATGCTGGTGCGTGCCGACAACGGCGGCTTCGTCGAGGTCAACCCGGCCTTCGAGCAGCGCATGGGCCATCTGGGCCGCGACATCGTCGGCCTGCGACCGAGTCAGGTCGGCCTGTGGGACGATGCGCAGACCCAGTCCGTACTGTGGGCGCGCCTGCGCGCCGGCCTGCCGGTGCACGCCGCGCCGCTGCGCTTCATCGACGGCCAGGGCAAGGTCGGCCACGGCCTGCTGAGTTGCGAGCCGGTGCTGCTCGACGGCGAGCGTCTGGTGCTGGCGCTGCTGACCGAAACCGCCGCCGGGCAGGCGCAGCCGGCGGCCGGCGACCTCACGCCCGGCGAGAGCTACCGCACGCTGTTCCTAGCCGCGGTGGAAGGCATCTATCGCAGCCTGCCCGGCGGCGGCTTCATCGACGCCAATCCGGCGATGGCACGGCTGCTCGGCTTTGCCGACGTCGAGTCGCTGTTGCAGATGCCGGCCAGCGAGGCGGCCGCGCTGTACGTCGACCCGAACCGGCGTGCCGAACTGCGTGCGCTGATGGAGGCCAGCGGCTGGTACGCCGATCAGCGCAGCGAGGTGCGCCGGCGCGACGGCAGCAGTACCTGGATCAGCGAGAACTGCCGCCTGGTGCGCCACCCGCGCGGCGGCGTCGCCTATTACGAAGGCACCGCCTTCGACATCGGCGACCGGCTCGCCGCCGAGGCCGCGCTGCGCCAGTCCGAAGCGCTGTACAAGGTGCTGGTGGACAGTTGCCGCGACGGCGTGTTCCTGATCCAGCACGGCCTGGTGCACTTCTGCAACCAGGCCATGGCTGACATCCTCGGCATGCGGCGGGAAGAGCTGACCGGCTGCGAATACATGTCCCTGGTGCATCCGCAGGACGCCGCCGCGCAGATGCAGCGCCGCCGCTCGCGTGAGGCCGGCTCCACCGAGGTGCAACGCTACGCGGTGCGCGTGCGCCATCGCGACGGCCATTACGTGGTGGTCGACGTGCATGCCGATGCGGTTATCTACGAGGGCCGCATCGCTTCCTCCGGGGTGATGCGCGACATCACCGAAGAGCGCCGCTACGTGCATGCGCTGGAGAACGCCGAGCGGCGCTACCGCGAGTTGTTCGAAAGCTCGCCGGCCGGCCTGTTCAAGGCGCACGTCGATGGCCGCGTGCTGGAGGTCAATCCCGCCCTGCTCGCCATGCTGGGCTTTGCCGGCGATGCGGCCGGGCTGGTCGGCAGCACGCGCATCGCCGACATCTTCCCCGACACGACGGCGCGCAAGGATGCCTTCCGCACCTTGCAGGCGACCGGCGAGGTGAGGGACCGCGAAATCCGCCTGCGCACGCGCCAGGGCCGGGTCATCGTGTGCAGCGCCAGCGTCAAGGCGATTGCCGGCGAGGAAGGCGCGGTAACCCTGTTTGCCGGCTCGCTGGTCGACATCACCCGCCAGCGCGAGGCCGAGCAGCGGCTGCGCTTCCATGCCAGCCACGATCCGCTGACCGGCCTGCCCAACCGGCTGATGTTCCAGGAGGCGCTGGAGCGGGCGCTGGCCGCCGCCCAGGCCAGCGGCCGTCACGACTACGCCGTGCTGTTCCTCGACCTGGACGGCTTCAAGCTGGTCAACGACAGCCTCGGCCACGCCGCCGGCGATCTGTTGCTGGTCAGCCTCGCCGAGCGCATCAGCGTGGCCCTGCAGGGCGAGGCGCTGGTGGCGCGCTACGGCGGCGACGAGTTCACCGTGCTGCCGCACGGCCCCTGCGATGGCGAGCGCGCCGTCGCCATCGCCCGCCGCATCATCGAGCTGTTCCACGCCGCCTTCGAGGTCGGCGACCAGCAGGCCTATTCCAGCGCCAGCATCGGCATCGTCGAGGGCCGCCCGCACTACCTCAGCCCGGTGCAGGTGCTGCGCGACGCCGACACCGCCATGTATCGCGCCAAGGCGGCGGGAAAGTCCGGTTTCGTGGTGTTCGACGAGGCCATGCACAGCGAGGCACAGGCGCGTTTCCGGCTGGAGACGGATTTGCGCGAAGCGCTTGCCGGCGGCCAGTTCGCCGTCCATTACCAGCCGCTGGTGGCGTTGGCCGACGGCCGCATCACCGGCTGCGAGGCGCTGGTCCGCTGGCACCATCCCGAGCGCGGCCTGCTGATGCCCGACGCCTTCCTGCCGGTGGCCGAGGAAATGGGCCTGATCGAGCGCATCGACGACTGGGTGCTGCGCACCGCCTGCGCCCAGGTGGCGGCCTGGCGCGCCGCCCATCCGGCGCATGCCGCCCTGGAACTGAACGTCAATCTCGACGACCGCCAGATGGGCAGTGCCACCCTGATCGAGGAAGTCCGCCGCGCGCTGGAACAGGCCGGCCTCGCGCCGGGCTGCCTGAGCCTGGAAGTGACCGAAACCGTGTTCCGCGCCGACCGCGCCCAGGCCGAGCGCATGCTGGCCGCGCTGAAGCAACTGGGCGTGCGCCTGGTGGTGGACGATTTCGGTACCGGCTACTCCTCGCTGGACTCCTTCGCCTCCGCGCCGTTCGACGCGCTGAAGATCGACCGCAGCTTCGTCCGCGACATGGAAACCAACCACCGCCATCGCGCCATCGTCCGCACCATCGTCGCCTTTGCCAGCGACCTTGGCCTGGGACTGACGGCAGAGGGCGTGGAGACGCGGGAACAGGCGCGTCTGCTGTGCGAACTGGGCTGTCCGGCCGGGCAGGGATACCTGTTCGCCGCAGCGCTGACGGCCGAGGAATTTTCCCGATTGCTCGGGCAAGCGCCGCTTGCCTGACGACGAGGCCGAGCGGCGCTGCGGCCCACGGCAGAGTCCACCAGATCGGTTCAAACCACGGCGATGCAGCCGGCGGACCACGCCGGATGGGCGATGTCGTCACCGGGCCGAATGGCTTGCGTACGGAGATGCGGAAAGTTTTTCATTGCCCCATTCGATAACGAGTCGCATTTGGATTGTGACAGGGCGGCTGTGGCATCGTGGCCCCGCGAATGCGGAATTCAGGGACGGGTCCATCCAGACCGGCTTGGTCGGCCGGATGGCATCGAAACCGTCAATGCGCGGCCTGCTGATCGGGCTGCATGCGGGAGGAATCATGGGCATTGCGCTTGCGCATCGTGGTTGGCATCGCCTGGTGGTGGCGCTGCTGCTGTTCGCCGCCGGCGCGGCGGTGGCGGAGAACCGGCTCGATGCCGTGGTCGACCGCCTGCCGGGAACGAATCTGGCCGCGGACGCTCCGCTCGCTGCGCAGGACATGGCGCGCTTCGCCACGGTGCCGGGGTTCGCCAACGCCCGCATCCCGCACAACGAGCGCCATCCCGAGGCGCGTTCCATCGGCGATGCCTCGTGCAAGGGCTGCCACGCGCTGGAATCCGAACATTTCGCACACACGCTGCACGCGCTGGGCATGGAAGCCGCCCGCGCCACGGCACCCGACTCGCCGGTCTGCGAGGCCTGCCACGGTCCCGGCTCGGTGCATGCCGAGCGTCCGCTGCAGAAGGGCACGATCATCGGTTTCACGCACGGATCGGAAACGCCGCTGGCGACGCAGGCGGCGGCCTGCCTGGGCTGCCATGAAGGCGGCCCGCGCGACCATTGGCTGGGTTCGGTGCACCAGCGCAACGACGTGTCGTGCAGCGACTGCCACAACCCGATGGCGAAGTTCTCCGCCGAGGGTCTGCTGGCCAAGCCGTCCATCAACGAAACCTGCGCCACCTGCCACCAGGACATCCGCGTGCAGTTCAACCGCCGCTCGCACATGCCGTTGCCGGAAGGCCAGATGGCCTGCGTCGACTGCCACAACCCGCACGGCTCGCTGACCGCGCCGCTGCTGAAGACCGCCACCGTCAACGAGACCTGCTACCAGTGTCACGCCGAGAAGCGCGGCCCGTTCCTGTTCGAGCATGCGCCGGTGCGCGACAACTGCGTCAACTGCCATACGCCGCACGGCTCCAACCAGCACGCCCTGCTGGTCGCGCCGATCCCCTTCCTGTGCCAGCAATGCCATTCCCACGTCCGCCATCCCAACGATCTGCTGACCTCGACTTCGTTGGCCGATGGACAGGCCCCGGATGAGCGCCTGATGGCGCGCGGCTGCATCAACTGTCACGCGCAGGTACACGGGTCCAACCACCCGTCCGGCCCGCGCCTGCATCGCTAGGAGGACACGACATGCGCCGTCATTCCCGTGCTCCCCATCGCTTGCCGCTGGCGGCGCTGGCCGCGCTGTTCTGCTGCGCCGCCTGGGCGCAGGATTCCGGCGTCGGCGTCGATTTCCAGTTCGGCACCGAGCTTGCTCCGGCCGGCCGCCAGGCCGCCGAATGCGATCCTCGCGGCGCAAGCTGGCTACGCGCCGATGCCCATCGCTCGCCGGGCGGTTCGCTGTATCGCTGCCCGCCGCAGCGGGTGATGAGCGGCGAGGAATGGCTGCGCTGGGGCAGCGTCGAATTCGGCTGGATGTCGGCCAGCGGCGACGTTTCCAACGCCGACTGGCTGCGCTTCAACGGCTGGGACGACGGCATCGTCCTCGGCCTGCTCGACATCAGCCTGGTGCGACCGGAGGACGGCCGCTACGTCGACCTGCGCGCCAGTCGCCTGAATGCCGACAACCAGTTCATCAAGGCCACCATCGGCCAGGCCGGCCGCTATCGCATCGAGGCGTTCGCGCGTACCCAGCCCAATGTGGTCAGCGGCGCGGCGAAGTCGATCTGGGACGGCATCGGCAGCAACCGGCTGACCCTGCGCGATGGCCTGATCCCGGCCGCGAGCACGCCGGAACAGGTCGCCGCGGTGTCGGCGGCATCGCCGGAGCGCATCCTGCAGGTGACCCGCGACAAGTTCGGCGTCGGCGTCAATTATTTCTTCGACCGCCGCTGGACCGCCTACGCCCACGCCACCAGCGAACAGCGCGAAGGTGCCCGACCGTTCGGCGGCGCGTTCTTCTTCAACTATCCGTTCCCGGCCAATGGCGGCATCTACGAGACGCCGCGCCCGATCGACGACGCCACCGTCAACTTCAACGGCGGCCTGCGTTTCGTCGGCGGTCGCTGGCGCATGGAGGTCGGCTACAGCGGCTCGTTCTACCGCAGCGCCGACACCGGCTGGACCTACGAGAACCCCTACGCCCTGTACCCGGTGGTGCCCGGCGCGGTGTCGCGGCCGATCCTCGGCGGCGGTTTCGCCAGCGAGCCGGACAACGATTACCACAACCTGCGCCTGTCGCTGACCCGCAAGCTGGCGAGCATGAACGGCGAGTTCGGCATCGCCGTGGCCGGCGGCACGATGCGGCAGAACGACGACCTGCTGGCACCGATCGATTGCCAGGGCCAGTTCGGCATCGACCTGTCGCCGACCGGCGCGCCGGTCAATCCGTTCCTCTACGACTGCGCGGACTGGAACAGCACCGCCGCGCTGTCGCGGCAGACCGCCGACATGCGCATCGACACCAGCCGCGTCGACTCGCACCTGGTGCTGCAACCCAGTTCCAGCCTCACCCTGCGCGCGCACGGCAAGTTCCATCGCGAGGACTACCGCAACGTCTACGTCGCCTACAACCCGCTGACCGGCCAGTACGGCTACATCGCCGCCAACGGCTCGATGGGCAGCGTGGTGCCCAACGAAATGGGCGTCTTCGATCCGGTTGGCGCGCCCTCGGTGAAATGGCGCGTCACCAGCCTGCCGCTGGACAAGGAAACCCGCGAGCTGGCGCTGGGTGCCGACTGGCGGCTGTCGCGCGCCAACACGCTCGGCCTGCAATACGTCTACACCGGCATCGAGCGCACCTACCGCGAGCGCGAGGATGTCGACAGCCAGCAGTTCAAGCTGACCTGGTCCAACCGAGCGCTGGAAAAGGTCGTCCTGCGCGCCAACTACAGCTACACCCGGCAGTCCGGCGACGAGTACAACTTCGATCCCTACCACGACACCTTCTCGGTGATCCTGCCCGGCTACGTGCCCGATCCGGCCGGCTCGCCGCACACCGTCGATGCGCTGCGCAAATACGAGCTGGCCGACCGCGACCAGCACAAGCTGACCCTGATCGCCACCTTCATGCCGCGCCCGGACATGAGCCTCAACGCCACCCTGCGCGGCGACTGGAACGACTACGACGCCGAACTCGGCCGCCAGGGCCACGACAGCCAGGGTGTGTCGGTGAGCTGGGACTGGCAACCGTCCGCGCTGTCCAACCTCAGCGCCTACGCCGCCTGGGACCGTTCCGATCTGGAAATCGCCAACGTCAACGACACCGGCGGTGGTGCCGACGACCCGACGCTGGGCGGCGCGGTGTACGGCAACGACGGTCGCTGGTGGGTCGACGACAGCCAGCGCAACCGCAACGTCGGCGTCAGTTTCGACCACCGTTTCGGCCGCGCCCGGCTGGACATCGGCTGGAACTGGCTGCATGCGCGGGGCGTCACCAGCTACGCCTTCGCCGATGCGCTGGCGCTGGCCTATCCGGCGCTGGCCGACGTCGCCGGCACGCGCTTCCCGACCATGACCTACCGCGTCAACGCGCTCGACATCGGGTTCAGCGTGCCGGTCAACGATCGCGTCACCGTGCGCCTGTTCGACCGCTACGAGCGCGGCCGGATCAAGGACTGGCACTACCAGGGCCTGGATCGCGGCCTGGTCATCGACCACCGCATCTACCTCGACAGCGGCCCGGTCGGCTATTCGAGCAACCTGGTCGGCCTGATGCTGGAGGTGCAACTGTGAACGCCCTGCGCTGCTTGTCGATGGCGGCCCTGATCGCCCTGGCCCTGCCGGTCGCCGCGCTGGAGTTGATCGACCTGCGCCGGCCGACGCCGCCGCTGGGCGGCAATGCCGAGGCGGCGCAGGCCAAGAACGCGCTGTGTCTGGCCTGCCACGGCGAGAACGGCATCACCGTGGTGCCGATGTATCCCAACCTCGCCGGCCTGCCGGAGTCCTATCTTTACTGGCAGATGATCGCCTACAAGGAAAAGGCCGATCCGCAGTCGGTGATGGCGCAGATACTCGGCGGCCTCGATGATCAGGATCTGCGCGACTTCGCCGCCTTCTACGTTTCCCTGCCCGGCGATGGCCGGCCTGCCATTGCCCATCCACCGGTCGACACCGAACTGGCCAGCCAGGGCGAGCAGCTTTACCTGCATGGCGATCCGGCGCGCGGCGTGGTGCCCTGTCAGGGCTGCCATGGTGCCGATGCGCGCGGCGTCAGCACCGGCGAGCGTGGCTGGCCGCGTCTGCGCGGGCAGCCGGAAATCTACCTCACCGGCAAACTGAACAAGTATCGCGCCGGCCAGGACATCGACTCGACCCAGGACAAGATCATGAAGGGCGTCGCCGCCGCGCTCAGCGACGCCGATGTCGCCGCCCTGTCCGCCTATCTGGCCGGCATGATCCCGCCGTCGCCGCCGGAATCGCCCTGACCCGGCGGCCCTCGCGCGCCGCAACGGCAGGCTTTGCCCGCCACCGGCCCGAGTCGGATTGACCGTCGACCGGCAGCACCGCCGACATGGCGGTGCTGCACTGCGTCATGCTAGTGTCGACGCCCTTCCCGTGGAGGCGTCCATGTCGCGAGCCTACAACTTCAGCGCCGGTCCGGCGGCCCTGCCCGAGCCGGTGTTGCGTCGCGCCGGCAAGGAACTGCTGGAGTGGCAAGGTCAGCGCGCCTCGGTGATGGAAGTCAGCCATCGCGGCAAGGCGTTTTCCGCCCTGGCGGAGCGCGTCGAGGCCGATCTTCGCGCCCTGCTTGGCGTGCCGGATGATTACGCGGTGCTGTTCCTGCAAGGCGGCGCGACCCAGCAGTTCGCGCAGATTCCGCTCAACCTGGCGGCACCGGGGCAGGGTGCGGATTATCTGCTCAGCGGTGCCTGGGGCCGGAAGGCGGTCGATGAAGCGGCGTCGTATGTGTCGGCCCGGGTAATCGCCAGCAACGAGGCCGATGGCTGCATCGATCTTCCCGCCGCCGGCTGGCAGGTCGACCCGGCCGCCGCCTATCTGCACTACACGCCCAACGAGACCATCCACGGCGTCGAATTCCCGCACATTCCCGATCCCGGTCCGCTGCCGCTGGTCGGCGATTTCAGTTCGACCATCCTGTCGCGGCCGCTCGACGTGTCGCGCTTCGGCCTGATCTATGCCGGCGCGCAGAAGAACATCGGCCCGTCCGGGCTGACCCTGGTGATCGTTCGCAGTGATCTGCTCGACCGCGCCGGGCAGCCGAAGGCGAACATCTTCAGCTACGCCGCGCAGGCGCGCGCCGGGTCGATGCTCAACACGCCGCCGACCTTCGCCTGGTATCTGTCTGGGCTGGTGTTCGAGTGGATTGCCGAACAGGGCGGCCTGGCCGCGATGGGCGAGCGCAACCGCGACAAGGCGCAAACGCTGTACGCCGCCATCGACGGCTCCGGCGGGTTCTACGCCAATCACGTCGCCGTGGCGGCGCGGTCGTGGATGAACGTGCCGTTTTTCCTGCACGATCCGGCGTTGGAGTCGGCATTCCTGCGGGAATCCGACGCCGCCGGCCTCTTGGCGCTGAAGGGTCATCGCGCGCTCGGCGGCCTGCGCGCCTCGCTCTACAATGCGATGCCGCCGGAAGGCGTGCGCGCACTGACGGATTTCATGGCCGATTTCGCCCGCCGGCACGGCTGAGCGGGGAGCGGCAATCGCGACGACCACTGACGGGACAGGGGCATGACGGGCAGGAAAAGCGGCGGCAAGGCGCTGGATGACGCGCGCCAGCGCATCGACGCCATCGACAATGAAATCCAGACGCTGATCGCCGAGCGCGCGCGCTGGGCGCATCAGGTCGGCCGGGCCAAGGGTCCGCTGAAGGCGGCGGTGGACTATTACCGCCCGGAGCGCGAGGCGCAGGTGCTGCGGCGGGTGGTGGATCGCAACGACGGTCCGCTGGCCGACGAGGTGCTGGTGCGACTGTTCCGCGAGATCATGTCGGCCTGCCTGGCTCAGCAGGAGCCGCTGAAGGTCGGCTATCTCGGCCCCGAGGGCACCTTCTCGCAGCAGGCCGTGCACAAGCATTTCGGCCATTCCGCGCATGGCCTGCCGCTGGCCAGCATTGAGGAAGTGTTCGAGGAAGTGGAAGCGGGCAATGCCGATTTCGGCGTCGTGCCGGTGGAAAACTCCACCCAGGGCACCATCCAGTCGACGCTCGACATGTTCCTCACCTCGCACCTGAAAATCTGCGGTGAAGTGGAACTGCGCGTACACCAGCACCTGCTCTCGCGCACCGGCCACATCGAAGACATCGAGCGCGTCTACTCGCATCCGCAGTCGTTCGCCCAGACCAAGGCCTGGCTGCGCCAGCACCTGCCGGATGTCGAGAAGATCCCGGTCGCCAGCAATGCCGAGGCGGCGCGGCGGGCGCGCAATGCGGATGACGCGGCGGCCATCGGCGGCGTCTCGGCCGGCAACGTCTACGGCCTCAAGGTGGTGGCCGGGCCGATCGAGGACCATCCGGACAACACCACGCGCTTCTTGGTGCTGGGCCGCGAGCTGTTCCCGCCCTGCGGTCACGACCGCACTTCGCTGCTGATCTTCATCAAGGACGAGCCGGGCGCGCTGTACAACGTGCTCAGCCCGTTCGCCCGCCACGGCCTGTCGATGAACCGCATCGAATCGCGGCCCGGCCACACCGGGTTGTGGCAATACGCCTTCTTCGTCGACATCGACGGCCACGTACACGATCCGGCGATGGAGGCCGCCATCGCCGAACTGGTCGATTACGCGCAGGACGTGAAGGTGCTCGGCTCCTATCCGGTCGCGGTGTTGTGAGCCGACCGGTTCCCGACTTTTCCGCGCTGGCGCGGTCGGCGATCCGTGGCCTGCGCGCCTACGATCCCGGCCACGACATCGTCGCCCTGCGTCGCGCCCGCGCCGGCCTGGTCGAACTGGGTTCGAACGAAAACGCCTGGGGATGCAGCCCGCGGGTCGCCGATGCCCTGCTGGCGGCACTGCCGCAGATCCATCGCTATCCCGATCCGCTGGGAACCTCGCTCAAGCGCGCCCTGGCGCAGCGCCACGGCGTGCCGATGGCCGGCGTGCTGCTCGGCAACGGCTCGCACGAGTTACTGATGCAGTTCGCCCAGGCCTTCGCCGGGCCGGGTGCCGACGTGGCGATGGCGCGCTACGGATTCGCCGTCTACGCCATCGCTGCCAAGGCGGTCGGCGCGCGCCTCCTGGTCGCCCCGGCGCAGCCCGCCGATGCGCCGATGCCGCGCGGGCACGATCTCGACGCGCTGGCGGAACTGGTTGCCGCCAACGCGAGCAGCGTGCGCCTGGTCTATCTGGCCAACCCCAACAACCCGACCGGCACCTGGTTCGGCAACGAAGCCCTGGAACGCCTGCTGCAGAGCCTGCCGCCGCGCGTGTTGCTGGTGGTCGACGAGGCCTATGCCGAGTTCGTCGACGATCCTGCCATCGGCACGGCGGTCGATCTGCTGTCCGAGCATCCCAACCTGATCGTCACCCGCACCTTTTCCAAGGCTTACGGCCTGGCCGGATTGCGGGTCGGCTATGCGCTCGGCCATCCCTCGCTGATGGCGGTGATGGAGCGCCTGCGCGAGTCGTTCAACGTCAATCTGCCTGGCCTGGCCGCTGCGGAGGCGGCGCTGGCCGATGGCTTGCACTTGGCCTCCGTGCGCGTGCGCAACGCGAGCGAGCGCAGCCGCCTGGGCGAGGCGCTGGCGGCGCGCGGGCTGCGCATCGCGCCGTCGCAGACCAACTTCCTGCTGGTGGAATTCGGACCGCGCTGCACCGCCATCGAAACCGCGCTGCTGAACGAGGGCGTGGTGGTGCGGCCGATGGGCGGTTACGGCCTCGACCAGTGCCTGCGCATCACGGTCGGGCGCGGCGGGGAGAATGATCGCCTGCTGGCCGCGCTGGATCGCGTCCTGTGAAGCGCATCGACTTCCTCGCCGGTCGTGGTCGGGCGCTGTCGGGCGAGTTCCGTGCGCCGGGCGACAAGTCCATTTCCCACCGCGCCATCATGCTGGCCGCGCTGGCCGAGGGCGAGAGCCGCATCGCGGGCTTCCTGGAAGGCGAGGACACCCGCGCCACCGCCGCCGCCTTCGCCGCCATGGGCGTGCGCATCGACGTGCCGGGCGAGGGCCTGCGGCTGATCCGTGGCGTCGGCCTGCACGGCCTGTCCGCGCCGGCCGAGGACATCGACTGCGGCAACGCCGGCACCGGCATGCGCCTGTTGGCCGGCGTGCTGGCCGGGCAGGCGTTCGACTCGCGGCTGATCGGCGACGCTTCGTTGTCGCGCCGGCCGATGCGCCGGGTGATCGATCCGCTGGCCCGGATGGGCGCGCGCATCGACAGCCAGCCCGGCGGCCTGCCGCCGCTTCACGTGCGCGGCGGGCAGCGCCTGCGCGGCATCGATTACGCCAGCCCGGTCGCCAGCGCGCAGGTCAAGTCGGCGGTCCTGCTGGCCGGTCTTTATGCCGAGGGCGAGACCTCGTTGACCGAGCCGCATCCCACCCGCGACTACACCGAGCGCATGCTGGCCGCCTTCGGCTGGCCGGTCGAGCATGGCGACGGCTTCGCCCGCCTGCGCGGCGGCGGCGTGTTGCGCGCGCGCGAGATCGAGGTACCGGCGGATTTCTCCTCGGCGGCGTTCTTCCTCGCTGCGGCCAGCCTGGTGCCGGGGTCGGACCTGCTGCTGCGCGAGGTCGGCATGCATCCGCGCCGCACCGGCTTGCTGGAAGCGCTGCGCCTGATGGGTGCCGACATCGTCGTCGAGCGGCCGCGCCAGCGCCACGGCGAGCCGATCGCCGACCTGCGCGTGCGTCACGCGCCATTGCACGGCATCGACCTGCCCGAACACCTGGTCCCGGACATGATCGACGAGTTCCCGATCCTGTTCGTCGTCGCCGCGCTGGCCAGCGGCAGCACCCGCCTGCGCGGCGCGGCGGAGCTGCGGGTGAAGGAGTCCGACCGCATCGCCGCGATGGCCGCCGGCCTGCGCAGCCTGGGCGCGGAACTGGAGGAAACGCCCGATGGCGCGCTGATCCGGGGCAGCGCCCGCCTGCACGGCGGCAGCGTCGAAACCCATGACGACCACCGCATCGCGATGAGCTTCGCGGTGGCCGCGCAATGCGCCGACGGCGAGGTCGAGATCCGCGACTGCGGCCACGTCGCCACGTCCTTCCCCGGTTTCGAGACATTGGCGATTGCGGCCGGTTTCGGCCTGCGGGTCCGGCAGCGGTGAGGGCGCGGCGCGCGGGTAGAATGGGCGCATGAACACCTCCATCGTTCCGATCCTGACCATCGACGGGCCTTCCGGTGCCGGCAAGGGCACCATCAGCCGTCGCGTCGCCGCCCACCTGGGCTGGCATTTTCTCGATTCCGGCGCGCTGTATCGCGCCATCGGCGTCGCCGCCGGCTGGGAGGACATCGACCTCGCCGACCCGGAGGCGCTGACCCGCTTGGCTGAGCGCACCCGGGTCGAGTTCCGCGACGCCGACGGCCAGGAAACCCGCGTCATCGTCGATGGCGTCGACGCCACCGACGAATTGCGCACCGAAACCGCCGGCGCGGCGGCTTCGGCCATCGCCGCCATTCCGGCCGTGCGCGCCGCCCTGTTCGACAAGCAGCGCGACTTCCTCCGCCCGCCCGGCCTGGTCGCCGACGGCCGCGACATGGGCACCGTGGTGTTCCCCGAGGCCGGCTACAAGGTGTTCCTCACCGCCAGCGCCGGGGAACGTGCCCAGCGTCGCCATAAGCAGTTGAAGGCAAAGGGGATGGAGGTTACACTTGACGGTCTGCTGCGCGAGATCGTCGCGCGCGATGCCCGGGATGCCCAACGCACGGTAGCGCCACTCAAACCCGCCGATGACGCGGTGACGGTGGATACCACGGGCGTTCCCATCGAACAGGTCGTCGAACGGGTGCTGGCCCTGCTGCCGGCTGTCCCCTCTGCCGACCCGGTCCGCTGAGGCGACATCGCGACGGCTTCCCGTGCGGCAGGACCGACCCCGGCGCAGCGCGCCGGATTACCTCAACCCTGATGCCCCGTGCATCGTCAACGTGGTGGGCCGCCCATTGGGCCGCCTGTTCGTTTCAACCGGAATCCAACCCATGACCGAAAGTTTTGCCGAACTGTTCGAGCAGAGCGAAGCTCGCCTCATCAAGCTCAAGCCCGGCGCCATCGTCACCGGTACCGTCGTCGAAGTCCGCCAGGACGTCGTCGTCGTCAATGCCGGCCTCAAGTCCGAAGGTATCGTCCCGATCGAGCAGTTCCGCAACGAAGCGGGCGAGATCGATGTCGGCGTCGGCGATGAAGTGAAAGTCGCGCTCGATTCGCTCGAGAACGGCTTCGGTGAAACCGTCCTTTCGCGCGAGAAGGCCAAGCGCGCGATGGTCTGGGACGAACTCGAAGAGGCGATGGAAGCGGAAGCCACCATCACCGGTCGCATCAGCGGCAAGGTGAAGGGCGGCTTCACCGTCGACATCAAGGATGTGCGCGCCTTCCTGCCCGGCTCGCTGGTGGACGTGCGCCCGGTGCGCGATCCGGTCTACCTCGAAGGCAAGGAAATCGAGTTCAAGATCATCAAGCTCGACCGCAAGCGCAACAACGTCGTCGTCTCCCGCCGCGCGGTGGTCGAGAGCGAGTACAGCGTCGAGCGCGAGCAGTTGATGGAGCGTCTGGTGGAAGGCGCGATCCTGCCCGGCGTGGTCAAGAACCTGACCGACTACGGTGCCTTCGTCGACCTCGGCGGCATCGACGGCCTGCTGCACATCACCGACATGGCGTGGAAGCGCGTGCGCCATCCGTCCGAAGTGGTGGAAGTGGGCCAGGAACTCCAGGTGCGCGTGCTCAAGTTCGACCGCGAGCGCAACCGCGTCAGCCTCGGCCTCAAGCAGATGGGCGAGGATCCGTGGGACAACATCGCCCGTCGTTACCCGACGGGTACCCGCATCTTCGGCAAGGTCAGCAACGTCACCGACTACGGCTGCTTCGTCGAGATCGAGCCGGGCGTCGAGGGCCTGGTCCACGTGTCCGAGATGGACTGGACCAACAAGAACGTCAATCCGTCCAAGGTCGTCCAGGTCGGCGACGAGACCGAGGTCATGGTGCTGGACGTCGACGAGGAGCGCCGCCGCATCTCGCTGGGCATCAAGCAGTGCGTGCAGAACCCGTGGGAAAGCTTCGCCAGCAACTACAAGAAGGGCGACCGCGTTGCCGGCCAGATCAAGTCGATCACCGATTTCGGCGTGTTCGTCGGTCTGGAAGGCGGTATCGACGGTCTGGTGCACCTGTCCGACGTGTCCTGGAACGCCACCGGCGAGGACATCGTGCGCAACTTCAAGAAGGGCGACACGGTCGAGGCGGTGGTGCTGGCGGTCGATCCGGAGCGCGAGCGCATCAGCCTCGGCGTCAAGCAACTCGAACAGGATCCGTTCGGCCAGTACATGGCGGCCAATCCGAAGGGTGCCATCGTCACCGGCACGGTCAAGGAAGTGGACGCCAAGGGCGCGACCATCGAACTGGAAGACGGCATCGAGGGCTATCTGCGCGCGGCCGACATCGCCAAGGAGCGCGTCGAGGACGCCACCCAGCACCTGAAGGTGGGCGACTCGGTGGAAGCCAAGTTCATCGGCATGGATCGCAAGGGCCGCACCCTGCAACTGTCGATCCGCGCCAAGGACGAGGCCGAGCTGCGCGAGACGCTGGAGGAGTATTCCAGCGCTTCGGGTGGCACCACCAAGCTGGGCGCGCTGCTGCGCGAGCAGCTCAGCAAGTCCGATTCAGAGTCAGAGTAACCAAGGCCCGCCCGGCGGCCCGCTTCGTGCGGGCCGTCGTCGCGGCTGACCGCCATCGAGGTATCCCGTCGTGACCAAATCCGAACTGATCGAGGCGCTCACCCAGCGTCAATCGCACCTGAAAGCGGACGACGTGGACATGGCGGTGAAGACCCTGCTCGACCAGATGGCCGACTCGCTGGCCGCCGGCGAGCGTATCGAAATCCGCGGTTTCGGCAGTTTTTCCCTGCATTTCCGCCCGCCGCGCATGGGGCGCAACCCGAAGACCGGTGAATCGGTCGCCCTGCCCGGCAAGTACGTGCCGCACTTCAAGCCCGGCAAGGAATTGCGCGAGCGCGTCAACCAGGCTGCGCCGTCGGGCTGATCCGGGCCGCGACAGGGCGCGAAGACCGTGCGCCTTCCGGTAAGCTGGACGGCATCATTGTCGGACCCTGCAAGCGATGCGCATCCTCTATCTGCTGTTCTGTCTGCTGGTGGCGGCGCTCGGAGCCCTGTTCGGTGCCTTGAACGCGCAGATGGTGACGGTCGACTTCCATCTGTTCTCCATCGCCCTGCCGCTGGGCCAGTCCCTGCTGCTGGCGGCGTTGCTGGCCGCCCTCGCCGGTGGCGGCATCGTCTGGTTCTGCGTGGCGCTGCCGCTGCGCCGCCGCCTGCGTCTGGGCGAGCGCGCCCGTGCCCGTGAGTTGGTGATCGGCGACGACGTGCCGTGAACCAGCTGCACCTGCTTTTCCTGCTGCTGCCCCTGGCGGCATTGTCCGGTTGGCTGATCGGCCGGCGCGGCAGCGCGCGCACCACCGGGCGCAAGGTCAGCCGCCTGTCCACCACCTATTTCCGCGGCCTGAACTACCTGCTGAACGAACAGCCGGACAAGGCCATCGAGGTGTTCCTGAAGCTGGCCGAGGTCGACAAGCAGACTGTCGAGACGCATTTCGCCCTAGGCAACCTGTTCCGCCGCCGCGGCGAGGTGGACCGCGCCATCCGCGTCCACCAGAACCTGATCGCCCGCCCCGGCCTGACCGACGAGCAGAAGACCCAGGCCATGCTGGAACTGGGCGAGGACTACATGCGCGCCGGCCTGCTGGACCGCGCCGAGGTGCTGTTCTCCGACCTGGTCAAGCTGGAATCCTCCGCGCCGCAGGCGCTCAAGCACCTGATCGCGATCTGCCAACAGGAGCGCGACTGGCCCAAGGCGATCGAGCATGCCACCCGCTACCAGCAGGCCACCGGCGAGCGGATGGGCGCGTTGATCGCGCAATTCCATTGCGAGATTGCCGAGCGTCAGCGCCAGCGCGGCGAGCTTGATACCGCCCGCGAGCGCCTGGCGCAGGCCTTCGAGGCGGAGCCGGACTGCCTGCGCGCCGGCATCATCGAAGGTCAGCTCGACATCGCCCAGGGCAACGACCAGGCCGCCATCCGCGCCTTCGAACGGGTCGCCCGGCACGATCCGGAAATGCTCCCGGAAGTGCTCGATCCGCTGCTCGCCGCCTACGCCCGCCGCGACGCGATGCACCGCGCCGGCGATTTCCTCACCGAGATGATCGAACGCCATGCCGGCGTTTCGCCGCTGCTGGCGCTGACCCGCATCAAGGAGGCCGAGCAGGGCCACGCCGCGGCGGTGGAGTTTCTGGTCAAACAGCTGCGACGACGGCCCTCGGTGCGCGGGCAGGGTGCACTGATCGACCTCAGCATGGCCGACAGCGAGCCGCCCGAGCGCGACGTGCTGCAGGTGCTCAAGCAGTTGACCGACCAGTTGGTGGCGCGCGCCCATACCCATCGCTGCGGTCGCTGCGGCTTCGGCGCGCGCAGCCATCATTGGCAATGCCCGAGCTGCAAGAACTGGGGTTCCGTGCGCCCGGTGCACGGGCCGATCGGCGAGTGAGATGAGCGCCGCGCCGCTGCACTGGCTGATCGGACTGCTGTTCGGCGGCTATGCGCTGTCCTTTGCCCTGGTGGCGGCGGCACTGCGCTACAGCCATCGACGCGGCCTGCTCGACCAGCCCGGCCAGCGGCGCAGCCACAGTGCGGCGACACCGCGCGGCGGCGGCATCGGCGTGGTGCTGGCCTGGCTGGTTGGCCTGCTGGCGCTGGCTGCGAGCGGACGCATCGGCGCGCTGCACGCCAGCGCGCTGGCCGTGGCGCTGCTGGCCGTGGCCGGGATCGGCTGGCTGGACGACCATCGCCCGCAGCGGGTGTCGCTGCGTCTGGTCGTGCAGGCCGTCGGCTGTGTCGTGCTGGCGCTCGGCGTTCTCGGTCTGCCGTCGGGCCTGTGGGCCTGGGCGCTGCTGGCGCTGGCCGTGCTGATGCTGATGACGGCGATCAACTTCACCAATTTCATGGATGGCAGCAACGGCATGGTGACCATCCAGGCGCTGGCGGCGGCGGCGCTGATGATGTTGCTGGCGGCGGCGCGCAACCAGTGGCCGACCGCCTGGCTGTGCGCCCTGCTGATCGGCACACTGGCCGGTTTCCTGCCCTACAACCTGCCGCGGGCGAAGATCTTTCTCGGCGATGTCGGCAGCGGCGGCATCGGCCTGCTGCTCGGCGCGCTGATCCTGTTCGGCGTCAGCCAGGGCGCGCTGCGCCCGGTCGAGGGCGTACTGGCGACCTCGGCGCTGTGGCTGGACGCCGGGCTGACCCTGGCCTGGCGCATCGCCTCGGGCAAGCGCTGGTACCGCGCCCATCGCGAGCATCTGTTCCAGTGGCTGATTCGCAGCGGCTGGTCGCACGGCGCGGTGGCTCTGGCCTATCTCGGCTGGACCCTGCTGGCGGCGACGCCGATGCTGGTCCTGCTGTTCCTGCGCCAGGTCGGCGAACTCCAGGCCCTGCTGACGGTCGCAGGCGTGGGCGTTGCGACTTGGTTGCTCGCTCGCCGCCTGCTGCTGCGACAGGCCGCCGTACCTTCCCACGAGAAACCCTGATGCCCTTTGCCAGGCTGGTCGCCCGCATCCATCCGCGCATCGCCGTGGTCGCCCACGACCTCGGCATGGTGTGGCTGGCGTGGTTCGCCATGAACTACGTGCGCTACCGCTTCCAGGACCCACCGCAGGCGGTGCCGCTGTTCACCCCGGAAATCCTGCTGGTGCTGGTGGCGCAGGGCGCGGTGTTCTGGTGGACCGGCCTGTATCGCGGACTGTGGCGCTTCGCCAGCCTGCCGGACCTGTGGAACATTGCCCGCGCCGGAGTGTTCGGCGCGCTCGGCATCAGCCTGGTGCTGTTCGTGTTCAGCCGCCTGGAGGGCGTGCCGCGCTCGGTGCTGCTGCTCTATCCGCTGGTGCTGCTGGTGCTGCTCGGCACGCCGCGCCTGCTCTATCGCTTCTGGAAGGACAGCCGCTACGGTGGCCCCTCGCGCTACCCGGCGCGGCGGGTGCTGATCCTCGGTGCCGGGCGCGCCGGCGAGACCCTGGTCCGCGACCTCAAGCGCGACGAGCGCTACCAGCCGGTCGGCCTGCTCGACGACAACCGCGCGCTGCGCGGGGCCAAGGTGCACGGCGTGCCGGTGCTGGGCGAGCTGGAACGACTCGACGAGATCGCCCGCGAATCCGCCGCCGCGATGCTGCTGATCGCCATGCCCTCGGCCAGCAACCAGCAGATGCAGCGCGTGGTCGGGCTGTGCGAGGCGACCGGTCTGCCATTCCGTACCGTGCCGCGCCTGAGCGACGTGGTCGAGGGCCGATCCAGTTTCAACGACCTCAAGGAAGTCGCGATCGAGGACCTGCTCGGCCGCGATCCGGTGTCGCTGGACTGGTCGGCGATCCGCATCGCCCTGGCCGGCCGGCGTGTGCTGGTGACCGGCGGCGGTGGCTCGATCGGTGCCGAACTGTGTCGCCAGGTGGCGCGGCTGGGCGTGGAATCGCTGACCGTGCTCGACCTGTCCGAGTACAACCTCTACCGCATCGAACAGGAACTGCGCGCCGAGTTTCCCGACCTGCTGCTGCACTGCCTGCTCGGTGACGCCGGCGACGCCGCCACCTGCGAGCGCGCGCTCGACCGCGCCCGCCCGCAGGCCGTCTTCCATGCCGCCGCCTACAAGCACGTGCCCCTGCTGGAAGGCCAGTTGCGCGAGGCGATGCGCAACAACGTGCTGGCCACGCAGACCCTGGCATTGGCCAGCGCACGGCATGGCGTGGAGTGTTTCCTGCTGGTCTCCACCGACAAGGCGGTCAACCCCGCCAACGCCATGGGCGCGAGCAAGCGGCTGGCGGAAATCGTCTGCCGCGCCGTCGGCGAAGGCAGTGCCACGCGCTTCGTCACCGTGCGCTTCGGCAACGTGCTCGATTCCGCCGGCAGCGTGGTGCCGCTGTTCCGCGAGCAGATCCGCCGTGGCGGCCCGGTCACCGTCACCCACCCGGAAATCACCCGCTACTTCATGACCATCCCCGAGGCCTGCCAGTTGATCCTGCAGGCGATGACGCTGGGTCGTGGCGGCGAGGTGTTCGCGCTGGACATGGGCGAGCCGGTGCGCATCCATTATCTCGCCGAGCAGATGATCCGCCTGGCCGGCAAGCAGCCGGGTCGCGATGTCGCCATCGTCTACAGCGGATTGCGCGCCGGCGAGAAACTGTTCGAGGAACTGTTCCACGCGCAGGAAAACTATCGTCGCACCAGCCATCCGAAAATCTGGCTGGCCGACGCCCGCCCGCTGGAACGCGACACCCTGGAAGGCGCGCTCAACCAGATGCGCCAGGCCAGCCTGCGCTTCGATGAGCCGACGCTGGAGCGGTTGCTGCGCGAATGGGTGCCCGAGTACCGGGCTGAGGTCGCAACCGGGGCCAAGGCACCCGTGGTGTCGATCAGCCGCGCCGGTTAGCGCCGGCGCGACGCTTTCATCTTGATGCGGTAAACCTTTCGTTTTTCATGGAGCGTGGAACATGCGCAGGATTCGCAAGGCGGTCTTTCCCGTTGCCGGTCTCGGCACCCGTTTTCTCCCGGCCACCAAGACCGTGCCCAAGGAGATGCTGCCGATCGTCGACAAGCCGCTGATCCAGTACGCGGTCGACGAGGCCATCGAGGCCGGCTGCGACACCCTGGTGTTCGTCACCAACCGCTACAAGCACGCCGTGGCCGACTATTTCGACAAGGCCTACGAGCTGGAACAGAAACTGGAAGCCGCCGGCAAGGCCGAACAACTGGAACTGGTACGCAACGTGCTGCCCGAGGGCGTGCGCGCGGTGTTCGTCACCCAGGCAGAAGCTCTGGGGCTGGGCCATGCCGTGCTCTGCGCCAAGCCGGTGATCGGCGACGAACCGTTCGCCGTGCTGCTGCCCGACGACCTGATCTGGAACCGCCAGGGCAGCGGCGCACTGCGCCAGATGGCCGATCACGCCGCCGCAGATGGCGTCGGCGCCATCGCCGTGCAGGATGTGCCGCGCGAGCAGACCGGCAGCTACGGCATTGTCGCCACCGAAGCCTTCGGCGGCCGTCACGGTGCCATCAGCCGCATCGTCGAGAAGCCGAAACCGGCTGACGCACCGAGCACCCTGGCCGTGGTCGGCCGCTACATCCTGCCGCCGGAAATCTTCCATCACCTGGAGAACACCGGCCGCGGTGCCGGCGGCGAAATCCAGTTGACCGACGCCATCGCCAGCCTGATCGGCCAGACCCGGGTCGATGCCTATCGCTTCCAGGGCACCCGCTTCGACTGCGGCACGCACATCGGCCTGGTCGAAGCAACCATCCGCTTCGCCCTCGACAACGAGAAGATCAGCGACGCCGCGCGCGAGAGCATGGCGCGCGCGCTGCGGGAGTTGGGGGTGGTGGAATTGGGTTGAGTGGTGGTGGGATGGCGGGTTTTTCCGGGGGGGGCGCCTTGTTTGGCGTTGTCGCCCGGGTTGTTCGCTTCGTTGGTGGATTGGTGAATTTGTTGGGCGGTTCGGCTTCACTCGCTTGAATGTGCGTTATCGCTTGGGTTTCGTCCGCCTCGGCGGCGGCCGAGTGACTTTCTCTGCTTGCCCAGAGAAAGTCACCAAAGAGAGGGCAACCCGGGCATCGCGCCGTTGCCGCTGCGCGGCAACGGTTCCCTGCGCTACTCGCCGACTTCGGGCCGGCGCGGACTCGGCCATCCATGGCCTCGAACATTCGCGCCTTTCCCCCGAAGTCGGCTGCGTTGCTCGGCGCGGATGACGGGCGGTGGGAGCGAAGAGCAAGAGCCGAAGCCGGTTTCGGGTAGGTCGGTTCAAGCCGCGAAACGGTGGAGCCGACAGAGGCTTGGAGTCACTTCACCATTCGCGCTGGTATCGAAGGCTTGAAATCACCTCATACCCGTTCGCGCTGAGGTACGAAGCCTTCAAATCACCACACCCGTTCGCGCTGAGGTATCGAAGCGCATGCCTGAACGCTTCAATACACCGCAGGCGTACTTGCTCTGAGCTGATCGAAGAGTCAGAAGGTTCGTGCAGGCGCTTCGATACCTCAGCGCGAACGGGTGTGGGGATTCCGGCGCTTCAAAAACCCGGTAACTTGCCGCTCGCCGGCTTTGGCTTTTGACCTTCACCCCCCTGCACCGCGCCGAGTAGCGCAGGCAAGCGGCGGGGAAAGGCGCGAATGTTCGAGGCCATGGATGGCCGAGTCCGCGCCGGCCGCCGGTTGCCGAGCAACGCAGGGAACATCGCTTGCTCCGCAAGCGATGCGCGGTGCCGGGGTGCCCTCTCTTTGGTTACTTTCTCTGGGCAAGCAGAGAAAGTCACTCGGCCGCCGCCGAGGCGGACGAAACCCAGGCGATAACGCACATTCAGGCGAGGGAAGCCGAACCCCCCCCCAGCAACCCACAAACAACGCCTGACGGACGAAGCCCGCGCGACGCCAAATCAGGCGATTGAACCCGCGCCCATCACAACCAGCACCGAGCCTCCGGCAAACCATGACCCCGGCCGCTTCGTGCCAGGCCGGCGACGGTCGCCGCCGGCTGGCTGGTCGGGCATCAGAGCGCTTCGAAAATCCCTGCCGCGCCCATGCCGGTGCCGATGCACATGGTCACCATGCCGTACTTCTGCTGGCGGCGGCGCAGGCCGTGGAGGAGGGTGGCGGTGCGGATCGCGCCGGTGGCGCCGAGCGGGTGGCCCAGGGCGATGGCACCGCCCAGCGGGTTGACCTTGGTCGGGTCCAGTTCGCAGGTGCGGATCACGGCCAGCGCCTGCGCGGCGAAGGCTTCGTTGAGCTCGATCCAGTCGAGTTGGTCGCTGCCCAGGCCGGCTTGCTTGAGCGCTTTGGGAATCGCGGCGATCGGGCCGATGCCCATCACTTCCGGGCGCACGCCGGCCACCGAGAAGCCGACGAAGCGGGCCAGCGGGGTCAGGCCGTAGTCCTTGATCGCCTGCTCGGAGGCGAGCAGCACCGCGCCGGCGCCGTCGCTCATCTGCGAGGAGTTGCCGGCGGTCACCGAGCCGCCGTTGCGGAACACCGCGCGCAGTCGGGCCAGGCCTTCCGCCGTGGTGTCCGGACGCGGACCTTCGTCGGTGTCGACGGTGGTGGTCTTCTCGCGCACGCCGCCGCCGGCCAGGTCGGGCTGGCGCGAGGTGATCGCGTAGGGCGAGATTTCCTTGCGGAATTCGCCGGCCTGGATGGCGGCGATGGCCTTCTGGTGCGAGGCCAGCGCGAAGGCGTCCTGGTCCTCGCGCGAGACCTTCCATTCCTCGGCGACCTTCTCGGCGGTGATGCCCATGCCGTAGGCGATGGCGATGTTCTCGTCCTTGGCGAACACCTGCGGGCTCATGGCGACCTTGTGGCCCATCATCGGCACCATCGACATCGATTCGGTGCCGCCGGCCAGCATCAGGTCGGCCTCGCCGAGGCGGATGCGATCCGCCGCCAGCGCTACCGCCTGCAGGCCGGACGAACAGAAGCGGTTGATGGTCTGCGCGGCGATGGTGTTGGGCAGCCCGGCCAGCAACACGCCGATGCGCGCCACGTTCATGCCCTGCTCGCCCTCGGGCATGGCGCAGCCGATAACGGCGTCATCGATGCGCGCCACGTCGATGCCCGGGGCCTGCGCGATCACCGATTTGAGCACATGGGCCAGCATTTCGTCGGGACGGGTGTTGCGGAAAAAACCGCGCGGCGCCTTGCCCACCGGGGTGCGGGTGGCGGCGACGATGTAGGCGTCCTGGATTTGTTTCATTTGCTTTCTCCGAAAGCGGGAATCGGGAATGGGGAATGGGGAATCGGACAGAGCATCGGTTCGCAGCACACTGGTTTGGCGATTCCCGATTCTCGATTCCCGATTCCCGGCACCAATCAATTGCGCAACGGCTTGCCGGTCTTGAGCATGTGCGCGATGCGTTCCTGGGTCTTCGGCATCTGCGCCAGGGCGACGAAGTGTTCGCGCTCCAGTTTCAGCAGCCAGTCCTCGTCCACCAGGGCACCGCGATCCACTTCGCCGCCGCAGATCACGGTGGCGATGCGCGAGGCGATTTCGTAGTCGTGCTCGGAGATCATCCGGCCTTCGAGCATGTTCACCAGCATCATCTTGAAGGTGGCGATGCCGACGTCGCCGGCGACCGGAATCTGCCGCGCCGGCAGTGGAGGGCGATGGCCGGCGTCGGCCAGGGCGCGGGCCTGGCGCTTGGCGATGTGCAGCACTTCCCAGGTGTTGAAGGCAACGATGTCGTTGGCGCGCATCAGGCCCAGTTCCCTGGCCTCGATGGCGGAAGCGGACACCTTGGCCATCGCCACCGCCTCGAAGTACGGTTTGAGTTGGGCGAACACGTCGCCGCCGGGACCGGCCGCGGCGGCGGCGCGCACGGCGATTTCCTTCAGACCGCCGCCGGCCGGCAGCAGGCCGACGCCGGCTTCGACCAGTCCGATGTAGCTTTCCAGCGCGGCGACCGTGCGGGTGGAATGCATCTGGAACTCGCAGCCGCCGCCCAGCGCCAGGCCGCGCACGCCGGCCACCACCGGCACCAGCGCGTACTTCAGGCGCTGGCTGGCGGCCTGGAAGTTGGCGACCATGGCGGTGAAGTCGTCGATCCGGCCTTCCTTCAGCGAGGCCAGCGCGCCGGCCAGGTCGGCACCGGCGGAGAACGGCTCGCCGGGCTGCCAGACGACCAGGCCGTCGAAGTCGCGCTCGGCGATGTCGACCGCCTTCGGCAAGTCGGCCAGCACGCCGTCGCCGACGGTGTGCATCTTGGTCTTGAAGCTGAGCACGGCGATGCCGTCGCCGTCGTGCCAGAGGCGGGTGGAATCGGTCTCGAACACCGTCTCGCCCGCTGCCGCGCGCTCGCCCAGCAGGGCATCGCGGAAACGCTGGCGCTGGTAGACCGGGTGCGCGGAACGCGCAACCAGTTTGCCGCTGGCCGGTGCGAAGCTGCCCTCGGCGGCATGCACGCCGTCGCGGCCGTCGCCGACCCAGCCGGGCAGGGCGGCGGCAGACATCGTCTTGCCGGCGGCGATGTCCTCGGCGATCCAGCCGGCTACGGTCTGCCAGCCGGCGGCCTGCCAGGTCTCGAACGGCCCCTGCTTCCAGCCGTAGCCCCAGCGGATGGCGAGATCGACATCGCGCGCGGTCTCGGCGATGTCGGCCAGGTGGTAGGCGCTGTAGTGGAACAGGTCGCGGAAGCAGGCCCAGAGGAACTGCGCCTGCGGGTGCTGGCTCTCGCGCAACCGGGCGAATTTCTCTGCCGGGTTGCGAATCTTGAGGATGTCCAGCACCTCCGGCGCGGCACCACGATCAGCCGGACGATAGTCCTGGCTGGCGAGGTCGAGGACGACGATGTCCCTGCCGACCTTGCGGAAGATGCCGGCACCGGTCTTCTGGCCCAGCGCACCCTTGCCGATCAGCGCCGTCAGCCACTGGGGCGACCTGAAATGGTCGTGCCAGGGATCGTCCGGCAGGGTGTCGGCCATGGTCTTGATGACGTGCGACATGGTGTCCAGGCCGACCACGTCGGAGGTGCGGTAGGTGGCCGACTTGGGCCGGCCGAGCAGCGGGCCGGTCAGCGCGTCGACCTCGTCGAAGCCGAGGCCGAAGGCGTGCGTGTGGTGGATCACCGAGAGGATCGAGAACACGCCGATGCGGTTGCCGATGAAGTTGGGCGTGTCCTTGGCGTAGACCACGCCCTTGCCCAGCGTGCTGGTCAGGAAGCCCTCCAGCGCGTCGAGGATTTTCCTGTCGGTGTTGCGGCAGGGGATCAGCTCGGCCAGGTGCATGTAGCGCGGCGGGTTGAAGAAATGCACGCCGCAGAAGCGCGGCTGCACGGCCGCCGGCAGGGCGTCGGCCATGGCGTTGATCGACAGCCCGGAGGTGTTGGAGGCGACCACGGCATCGGGCGCGATGTGCGCGGCGATCTTCGCGTACAGGTCGAGCTTCCAGTCCATCCGCTCGGCGATGGCCTCGATGATGAGGTCGCATTCGCCAAGCAGGTCGAGATGCTGGTCATAGTTGGCCGGGGTGATCGTGCCGGCGAGCTGCTTGCTGGCCAGCGGCGCCGGCGACAGCTTGAGCAGGCCGGCCAGTGCCTTGTTGACGATGCCGTTGGGATCGCCTTCCTTGGCGGGCAGGTCGAACAGCACGGTGTCGACACCGGCGTTGACGAGGTGGGCGGCGATCTGCGCGCCCATCACGCCGGCACCGAGCACGGCGGCTTTGCGGATGCGGAGGATGTCGGTCATGGCATGGGTCCGTGGTGGGTCGGAAAGGGGAGTGGGCAAGGCGCGGTCAATCGGCGCGCAGGCCGTTGGTGGCGAAGCGCACCAGTTCGGCGGCGGCGCGCCGGCAGTGCTCGGATTCGCTGGTGGCGTCGGGGCGCTTAATCTGGCCGAAGTCGGCCATCGCGTAGGTCAGCGCGCCGGCGACGAAGTCCAGCCGCCAATAAAGCTGCTCGCGTTGCAGGTGCGGCAGGCACTGGCCGATGGCGCGGGCGAACTCGCGCATCACGTGGCCGTAGTTGTCGGACAGGAACTTGCGCAGGCTGTCGTCCTTCTCCGCGTAGGCGCGGGCGATGATGCGGACGAAAGCGTTACCGCCCTGGCGGTCGATGCTCAGCGCCAGCGCCGGTTCGATGAACGCCGCCAGCACCTGTTCCAGCGCGCCCGGATGGTCGCGCTCGGCGGCCTGCAGGGCGTTGATGCGGCGCGCGCTGAGTTCGTCCAGCCGGCGGCGGAACACTTCGTTGACCAGGTTGCTCTTCGAGCCGAAGTGGTAGTTGACCGCCGCCAGGTTGACGTCGGCGAGGCTGGTCACCTCGCGCAGCGAGGCCTGGACGAAACCGCGTTCGGCGAACAGTCGTTCGGCGGCGTTGAGGATGCGTTCCTTGGTGGAAAAGTGCTGCATGGCCATTCAAACGTTTGTTTCACACAGCTTGCCCGAGCCCGGCCCGGCGGTCAACGTCGGCACGCCGTCAGGCGTGTTTGCTGCACGACGGAAAGCCGGCAGGCGTTACGTTTCCGGCACTTGTCTGCTAATCTTTGCGGTCTGATACAGGTTTGCCTCCGGCCGCCCCGCGCCCGGCGGGCTTCGTCCTTCCCGTTGGAGTCATACACACCATGGCGCTGGAACGCACCATTTCCATCATCAAGCCCGATGCCGTCGCCAAGAACGTCATCGGCCAGATCTACACCCGCTTCGAGAACGCCGGCCTGAAGGTCGTCGCCGTCAAGATGAAGCATCTGTCGCGCAAGGAAGCCGAAGGCTTCTACGCCGTGCATCGCGAGCGCCCGTTCTTCGGTGCCCTGGTCGAGTTCATGATTTCCGGCCCGGTGATGATCCAGGTGCTGGAAGGCGAGGGCGCGATCGGCAAGAACCGCGAACTGATGGGCGCGACCAACCCGAAGGACGCCGCGCCGGGCACCATCCGCGCCGACTTCGCCGACTCCATCGACGCCAATGCGGTGCATGGTTCGGATTCGGCCGAGAATGCGGCGATCGAGATCGCCTACTTCTTCGCCGCTACCGAGCTTTGCCCGCGCTGAGCCGGGCCGCCGCCGTGACCGAGTCCGCCGCCCTCGTCAACCTGTTCGATCTTGATCGCGCCGGGATGGAGGCGTTCTTCGAGCGGCTGGGCGAAAAGCGCTTCCGCGCGCACCAGTTGATGAAGTGGATCTATCACCGCCACGTCACCGACTTCGCCGCGATGACCGATGTCGGCAAGGCGCTGCGCGGCAAGCTGGAGGCGGTGGCGGAGATTCGTCCGCCGAACGTGCTGCTCGACAAGGCCTCCGCCGATGGCACGCACAAGTGGCTGCTCGGCATGGACGCCGGCAACGCCATCGAGGCGGTGTTCATCCCCGACAAGGGGCGCGGCACGCTGTGCGTGTCGAGCCAGGTCGGCTGCGGGCTCAACTGCACCTTCTGCTCCACCGCCACGCAGGGCTTCAACCGCAACCTCAGCGCCGCCGAGATCATCGGCCAGGTCTGGGTGGCCTCGAAGCATCTCGGCAACAAGACCCATCTCGACCGCAAGCTCACCAATGTGGTGATGATGGGCATGGGCGAGCCGCTGCTGAACTTCGACAACGTGGTCCGCGCGATGAGCGTGATGCGCGACGACCTCGGCTTCGGCCTGGCCAACAAGCGCGTCACGCTGTCGACCTCCGGCCTGGTGCCGATGATCGACCGCCTCGCCGAGGAGAGCGACGTGGCGCTCGCCGTCTCGCTGCACGCGCCCAACGACGAGCTGCGCACCGAGTTGATTCCGCTGAACAGGAAATACCCGGTCGCCGAACTGATGGACGCCTGCGTGCGCTACCTCAAGCGCAAGAAGAAGGGCGAGTCGGTGACCTTCGAGTACACCCTGATGCGTGGCGTCAACGACTCCCCGGCCACCGCGCGCGAACTGGCACGGCTGATGAAGTCCTTCGCCAACCGCATGCAGTACGCCGAGGCGGCCAAGGTCAACCTGATCCCGTTCAACCCGTTCCCCGGCACGCGCTACGAACGCAGCGGGGAGGCGGAAATCCGCGCCTTCCAGAAGATCCTGCTCGATGCCGGCGTGCTGACCATGGTCCGCCGCACCCGTGGCGACGACATCGACGCCGCCTGCGGCCAGTTGAAGGGCCAGGTGCTGGATCGTACCCGTCGGCAGGCGCAGTTCCAGCGCCTGCTCGATCAGCAACAGATCAGCATCGAGGTGTCCGATGCGGCCTGACCGGCTGGCGCTGCCGTTGCTGATGGCGCTTGCGCTGTCCGCCTGCGCCGGTTCATCCGCCATGGGCGGCCCGCCGAAGGCGCGCCAGGTCGATGCGGAGCGTCGCGAGGCGGCGGTTCTCCAGGTCAAGCTGGGCCAGGGCTATCTCACCGAGGGCGATCTCGGCACGGCGCGCGACAAGTTGCAACGGGCGCTGGAACTGGACCCCGGATCGGTCGACGCGCACACCCTGATGGCCGTGCTCAACGAGCGCATCAACCGGCCCAACGTGGCCGAGTCGTTCTATCGCCGCGCCACCGAGCTCAAGCCCGAGGACGGTGCGGTCAACAACAACTACGGTGCCTTCCTGTGCACCGGCGGGCGCTTCGCCGAGGCCGAGCCGTACTTCGGCCGCGCGATCTCCGATCCGTTCTACCGCACGCCGGAAGTGGCCTATACCAATGCCGCGCTGTGCGCCATCAAGGCCGGCTTTGGCGACAAGGCCGAGGGCTACCTGCGCAGCGCGCTCGACATCCAGCCGCGCAATGCGGTGGCGCTGTTCGAACTGGCGCGGATCCAGTTCGCCAAGGGCGACCTGCTGCGTGCCCGCGCCTTCCTGCAACGCTACGAGGCGATGACGCCGGACGGCGATCCCGAGGCGCTTGACCTGGGCGCGCGGATCGAGGAACGCGCCGGTGCCGCGGCCGCTGCCGCCGCCTATCGGCGTCGTCTGCAGGAACAGTTTCCGCTTTACGTCCCCAATGCCGAAAACGAGGAAAGCCGATCGCCATGACCGAGCGTTCTTTCATCGCGACCGCGACGGGCCCGCAGCAGGCGCTGGGGGAGCGCCTGCGTCAGGCGCGTCTTGCCCGTGACGCCAGCGCTGCCCAGGCCGCCGCCGAGTTGCGCATGCCGCAGGCCATGATCGATGCCATGGAGCGCGGCGACCTGTCGCGCCTGGGCGCATCGATCTACGCCCGTGGCTACCTGCGCGGCTATGCGCGCTGGCTGGGCCTGCCGCAGGATGACGTCGACATCGTGTTGGAGCCCCTGCAGGCCGAGTCGCCGCCGCCGCTGCACAGCGCCAGTCGCATTTCCCACGGCCGTTACCTGATGGAGCGCTATGCGCGCCGCGCCGTCTACATCGTGCTGACCGCCTCCATCGTCGTGCCGGTGGTGTGGCTGGCGACGCAGGAAAGACTGCCGGTCGATCCGGTCGCGCTGCGCTCGCTGGACAGTTTGCCGCTGGCACCGCAAGCCGCCGGCGAGTCCGGCAAGGCGACGCTCGGCGCGGTCGATCCGGCCGCCATCGGTCCGCCGGAAACCATGGCCGGCGACTCGCCGGTGGTCGCCTCGTTCACCTCTTTCCTCGGCAAGCGCGCCGCGCCGCGTCCGGAGGCTGTGCCGGTGGCACCCGGCTGGCGCATGGTGTTCCGTGGCGACAGTTGGGTCGAGATCATCGACCGCGATGGTCAGCGGCTGGAGTTCGGCGTCATCCGCGCCGGCAGCGAGCGCGAGTTCGCCGCCGGCACGGTGGCCCGCGTCGCCCTCGGCAACGCCAGCGTGGTCGACGTTTTCCACGCTGGCCAGCCGGTATCGATAGCGCCGTTCCAGCGCGCGAACGTGGCGCGCTTTGCGGTATCCTCCGAGGATGAACTGCTGCCGCCCGGCGGCTGATTTCCTCTCCGGTTCAGGCGGCGCTCACGTCGCCGACTCATCCTTCCCCACCATTCCACGCCGCCGCCCGGCGGCGTGTGCAGGCGAGATTCCCCATGGCAATGGAACTGATGGACGAACACGAACAGGGCGAACGCGTCCGCGCATGGTTGCGCGACAACGGCGGCGCCATCCTCGGCGGCATCGCCATCGGCCTGGCCGGCCTGTTCGGCTGGAACTGGTGGAACAACAGCCAGATGGAACACCGGCTGGATGCGGCGACGCAGTACCAGGCGCTGGTGGAGGCCGCCGAGAGCAACAACCGCGACGTGTTCGACAGCCTGCTCGCCTCGTTGGCCGAGGATTATTCCAACACCCCCTATGCGGCTCTCGCAGCCCTGCAAGCCGCCGAGCAGTCCCTGGCGGCAGGCGATGCCGAAGCTGCCACCGGCCAACTCGACCAGGCCGTCAGCCTGAGCCGCGATCCGGCGCTGACTGCGCTGGCGCAGGTGCGTCTGGCGCGCGTGCAGCTGGCCGCCGGCCGCCACGAGCAGGCGCTGTCCACCCTCAAGGCGCTGCCGCAGGGCGTGTTCGTCGCCCCGGCCGAGGAACTTCGCGGCGACGTGCTGGTGGCGATGGGGCGCAAGGACGAGGCGCGCGGTGCCTTCGAAGCGGCGCTGGCAGCACTCGATGAGACTTCGCCGGGTCGCCTCATGGTCGAGCTCAAGCTCACCGACATCGCCGGCGCGCGCGCCGTCACGGAGTCCTGAGAATGCCTTGGCGCCTGGTCCTCGTCGTCGCCCTGGCCGCTCTGCTCGGCGGTTGCGGCATCTTCAAGAGCTCGAAGAAGGACGCCGTCGACGAGCCGGCCGAACTGGTCAGTTTCACTCCTTCGCTGAAGGTGTCGCGCGGCTGGGCCAGCGGCATCGGCAAGGGCGAGGGCAGGCTGGGCCTGCGCATGGGCGCGGCGCTGGCCGAGGGCCGCATCCATGTCGCCGGTCCGGACGGCAAGCTGCTTGCCTTCGATGCCGGCAACGGTCGCTCGCTGTGGCGCGCCGAGCCGGAACTGCGCTGGTCGGCCGGTCCGGCCGTCGCCGAGGGCACCCTGGTGGCCGGCACGCTGGATGGCGAGGTGGTGGCCTTCAACCCCGAAACCGGGGCCGAGCGCTGGCGCGCCAAGGTGTCGTCGGAAGTGATCGGTCGTCCCGCCATCGGCAGCGGCGTCGCCGTGGTGCGCAGCAATGACGGCCGCGTCTACGGCTTCAACATCCTCGACGGCGAGCGCCGCTGGGTGCACAGCCGCGACATGCCGGCGCTGACCCTGCGCGGCATGTCCAGCCCGGTCATCGCCAGCGGCGCGGTGTTCCTGGGGCATGACAGCGGTGAAGTGGTCGCTTTGCGCGTCGACGACGGCAGCGTGCTGTGGGAGCAGCGCATCGCCGAGGCCGAGGGTCGCTCCGAGCTGGAGCGCATGGTCGACATCGACGGCGACCTGGTCGTCTCCGGCAGCGAGCTGTACGTCGCCGCCTACAACAGTCGCGTGGTCGCGTTGGATATCGGCAGTGGCCGTGCGCTGTGGGATCGCGACCTGTCCGCCTACGGTGGCCTGGTTCTGACCGGCGACAGCCTGCTGGTCAGCGACGCGGTCGGCACGGTGTGGGCGCTGGATCGCCGCAACGGTGCCTCGAAGTGGCGTCAGGACGGCCTCGCGCATCGTTGGCTGGGCACGCCGGCGGTGCACGGCGAGCACGTCGTGGTCGGCGATCTGGAAGGCTACCTGCATTGGCTGGACCTGCGCTCGGGCGAGATGGCGGCGCGCGAGCGCGTCGGCCGCAAGCCGCTGCGGGCGACGCCGCTGGTCGATGATGGCCGCCTGTACGTGGTCGATACCGACGGCAAGCTGGCCATGTTCCGGGTCGGTTCCTGATCACGTCGAGAGGTTTTCCCATGCTGCCGCTGGTCGCCCTGGTCGGACGTCCCAACGTCGGCAAATCCACCCTGTTCAACCTGCTCACGCGCACCCGTGACGCCTTGGTCGCCGACCAGCCCGGCGTCACCCGTGATCGCCAGTACGGCGTCTGCCGGCTGATCGAGCAGCGCCCCTTCATGGTGGTCGACACCGGCGGCCTGACCGATGCCAGCGAAGGCGTGGCCGGTGCCACCGTGCGCCAGGCCGAAGCCGCCATCGACGAGTCCGACCTGATCCTGTTCGTGGTCGACGCCCGCGACGGCCTGGGTGCCGCCGACGAGGCCATCCTCGACCTGCTGCGGCGCAGCGGCAAGCCGTTGCTGCTGCTGGTCAACAAGACCGACGGCATGGACGTCGACCAGGCGCTGGCCGAGTTCGCCAGCACCGGCGTCAGCCCGGCGCTGGGCCTGTCGGCCGCCCATCATCGCGGCGTCTCGGCCCTGCTGGCGGCAATCGAAGCGCGGCTGCCGGAAGCCGTCGAAGAAGTCGACAGCGACCCCGACCGCCTGCGCCTGGCCATCATCGGCCGGCCCAATGTCGGCAAGTCGACCCTGGTCAACCGTCTGCTCGGCGAGGAGCGGGTGATCGCCTCGGAAGTGGCCGGCACCACGCGCGACGCCATTTCGGTGGACATGGAGCGCGACGGCCGCCGCTACCGGCTGATCGATACCGCCGGCATCCGCCGCCGCGCGCGGGTCGAGGAGGCGGTGGAGAAGTTCTCCGTGCTCAAGGCGCTGCGCGCCATCGAGTCGGCGCAGGTGGCGCTGGTGATGCTCGACGCCAGCGAAGGCGTCACCGATCAGGACGCCACCGTGCTCGGCCATGCGCTCGAGGCCGGTCGCGGCCTGGTCATCGTGGTCAATAAATGGGACGGCCTGGACAAGGACCAGCGCGCGCACATCCATCAGGAACTGGAGCGCAAGCTGTCCTTCGTCCAGTACGCGCCGGTGGTGACGATTTCCGCCAAGCACGGCTCCGGCCTGCGCGAACTGCTGCGCGCCGTGCATCGCGTACACGTCTCCTGCACGCGCGAACTGGGCACCGCCGAGTTGACCCGGGCGCTGGAGAGCGCCTACGAAAACCTGTCCCCGCCGGCCGTGCGCGGCCAGGTCGCCAAGTTGCGCTTCGCGCATCCCGCCGGCACCAACCCGCCCACCATCGTCATTCACGGCACCCGGATCAAGGATCTGCCGATGAACTACAAGCGCTATCTGGAAAACTTTTTCCGCAAGCGCTTCAAGCTGGTCGGCACGCCGCTGAAACTGGAGTTCCGCCAGGGCCATAACCCCTACGCGGAGAAGAAGAACGTGCTGACCGAAGCGCAGCAACGCAAGCGCCGGCGGCTGATGCAGCACGTCAAGAAGCACTGAGGCGCGCAGCGGCGGCCGCGAATAGGCGAGAATAGGCCGCTCCCCATCCTCCGCCCCGCATGACCGCCCGCATCCTCGATGGTCGGCGCATCGCCGACGCCCTGCTGGACCGCCTCAAGCTGCGCGTCGACACGCGGCGGGCTGCCGGATTGTCGCGCCCCGGCCTCGCCGTGGTGCTGGTCGGCAACGATCCGGCCTCGCAGTCCTATGTGCGCAACAAGCGCCGCGCCGCGCGCAAGGTCGGCATCCGCGCCTTCGACTTCGACCTGCCGGCCGGTGCCAGCGAGGCCGAACTGCTGGCCCTGGTCGACCGCCTCAACGCCGACCCCGCCATCCACGGCATCCTGGTGCAGTTGCCGCTGCCCGGCATCGCCGACGCCACCGCCCTGATCAACCGCATCGACCCGCGCAAGGATGTCGACGGCTTCCACGCCGAAAGCGTCGGCCGGCTGGCCCTGCGCCAGCCCGGTCTGCGCCCCTGCACGCCGCGCGGCATCATCACCCTGTTGGCGCACACCGACCGCCCGGTACGCGGTCGCAACGCCCTGGTGGTCGGCGTCAGCAACCACGTCGGCCGGCCGATGGTGATGGAGCTTTTGATTGCCGGCACCACCACCGCCGTCTGCCACCGTTTCACCCCGCGCGACGAACTGCGTCGGCAGGTGCAATGGGCCGACATCCTGGTCGTCGCCGTCGGCCGCCCCGACGTTGTCGAAGGCGAATGGGTGAAGCCCGGTGCGGTGGTCATCGATGTCGGCATCAACCGTCTTGATGACGGCAGCCTGTGCGGCGACGTCGGCTTCGAGGCGGCGCGCCAGCGGGCCTCGTGGATCACCCCGGTGCCCGGCGGCGTCGGCCCGATGACCGTGGCCACGCTGATGCAGAACACCCTGGATGCGGCGGACGCCTTCGATGCGCCCGCGCGGGATGGTGCAAGCGCGGATTGAGATGGCCGGGCGTGGCGGGCGCAGCCCCGGCCGCGCCGATCGGCACGTCTAAACGCCAGCCCATCGAGCCGGTCCCCCGCCGCGCGCAGCAGGCCGGATTGGACCAAAAGACGATCACTGCGCCGCCGTCGTCGCCTCCTGCCGGCGTATAATCCCCCGATTCACTTGACGGAGCCGTCCATGCTGCGAATCCAGGCGGAGGCCCTGACGTTCGACGATGTGTCCCTCATACCGGCGCACTCCCAGGTGCTGCCCAAGGACGTTTCGCTGAAAACCCGTTTGACGCGCGCCATCACGCTCAACATTCCGCTGTTGTCGGCGGCGATGGACACGGTCACCGAGGCACGGCTGGCCATTGCCATGGCCCAGCTCGGCGGCATCGGCATCATCCACAAGAACCTGTCCGTCGAGCGCCAGGCGGCCGAGGTCGCCAAGGTCAAGAACTTCGAGGCCGGGGTGATCCGCGAGCCGTTCACGGTGGCACCGGACACCACCATCGGCGAAGTGCTCAAGCTGACCCGGGCGCGCAACATTTCCGGCGTGCCGGTGGTGGAGGGCGGCCAGTTGGTCGGCATCGTCACCGGGCGCGACATGCGCTTCGAGAAGAAACTCGACGATCCGGTGCGCAACGTGATGACGCGCAAGGATCGCCTGGTGACCGTCAAGGAAGGTGCCAGCGACGACGAAGTGATCGAACTGCTGCACAAGCATCGCATCGAGAAGGTGCTGGTGGTCAACGACGCCTTCGAGCTGCGTGGCCTGATCACCGTCAAGGACATCCAGAAGGCGCGCGACAACCCCAATTCCGCCAAGGATCCGGACGAGCAGTTGCTGGCCGGTGCGGCGGTCGGCGTGGGCGGTGACACCGAGGAGCGCATCGCCGCCCTGGTGGCCGCCGGCGTCGACGTGGTGATCGTCGACACCGCGCACGGCCACTCGCAGGGCGTCATCGAGCGTGTCGCCTGGGTCAAGCGCCAGTTCCCGGCCTTGCAGGTGATCGGCGGCAACATCGTCACCGGCGACGCCGCGCTGGCATTGATGGACGCCGGTGCCGACGCGGTCAAGGTCGGCGTCGGCCCCGGTTCCATCTGCACCACGCGGGTCGTGGCCGGCGTCGGCGTGCCGCAGATCACCGCCGTGTCGATGGTGGCGGAAGCCCTGCAGGACCGCATCCCGCTGATCGCCGATGGCGGCATCCGCTACTCCGGCGACATCGGCAAGGCGCTGGCCGCCGGTGCCTCCACGGTGATGATCGGCGGCCTGTTCGCCGGCACCGAGGAGTCGCCCGGCGCGGTCGAACTGTTCCAGGGCCGCAGCTACAAGAGCTACCGCGGCATGGGCAGCCTGGGCGCGATGGAAAAGGGCAGCAAGGACCGTTATTTCCAGGAATCCTCCGACGCCGACAAACTGGTGCCGGAAGGCATCGAGGGCCGCGTCCCCTATCGCGGCCCGGTCGGCAGCATCGTCCACCAACTGGTCGGCGGCCTGCGCGCCACGATGGGCTACGTCGGCTGCGCCAGCGTCGAGGAGATGCGCCGCAAACCCAGCTTCGTCAAGATCACCGGTGCCGGCCAACGCGAAAGCCACGTCCACGACGTGACCATCGTCAAGCAACCGCCGAATTATCAGATCGGCTGAAGAACATCCGGGAATGGGGAATCGGGAATGGAGAATCGGGAAAAGCGGGCCGCCATTGCGCCGGAACCGCACGCACAGCGCGCGCAGACGCAGGCACAAGCACAAGGCGCGGACAGCGCTGGCGATTCTCCATTCCCGATTTCCCATTCCCGGCTCCATACAGACAAAATCCTCATCCTCGATTTCGGTTCGCAGTACACGCAGCTGATTGCGCGGCGCATTCGCGAGATCGGGGTGTATTGCGAGATCTGGGCCTGGGACCATGATCCGGCCGAGATCGCGGCGTTCGCGCCGCGCGGCATCATCCTTTCCGGCGGTCCGGAGTCGACCACCCTGGCCGATTCACCGCGCGCGCCGCAGCAGGTGTTCGATGCCGGCGTGCCGCTGCTGGGCATCTGCTACGGCATGCAGACGATGGCGATGCAGCTCGGCGGCCTCAGCGTGGCCGGTGATCAGCGCGAGTTCGGCTATGCGGAAGTAGAGGTCGACGCGCCCTGCGCCCTGCTCGACGGCATCCACGATCAGGCCGGCCAGCCGGCCAAGCTGGACGTCTGGATGAGCCACGGCGATCGCGTCGAGGAAGTCCCGCCCGGTTTCAGCGTCACCGCCAGCACTTCGACCGTGCCGATCGTCGCCATGGCCGATGAGGCGCGGCGCTGGTACGGCCTGCAGTTCCATCCCGAAGTCACCCACACCAAACGGGGCGAGGCGCTGCTGGAGCGTTTCGTCGTCGACATCTGCGGCTGCCAGCGGCTGTGGACGGCGGCGCGCATCATCGAGGAGCAGGTCGCCCGCGTGCGTGCGCAGGTCGGCAGCGATGAAGTGATCCTCGGCCTGTCCGGTGGCGTCGATTCCTCCGTCGTCGCCGCCCTGCTGCATCGCGCCATCGGCGAGCAACTGACCTGCGTGTTCGTCGATACCGGCCTGCTGCGCTGGGGCGAGGGCGACCAGGTGATGGGCACGATGGCGCAGCACATGGGCGTCAAGGTCATTCGCGTCAACGCCGCCGAGCGCTACTTCAAGGCGCTGGCCGGCGTCGCCGACCCGGAAGCCAAGCGCAAGATCATCGGCAACCTGTTCGTCGAAATCTTCGAGGAAGAGTCGGCCAGGCTGCCCAATGCGCGCTGGCTGGCGCAGGGCACCATCTACCCGGACGTGATCGAGTCCGCCGGCAGCGGCACCGGCAAGGCGCACGTCATCAAGAGCCACCACAACGTTGGCGGCCTGCCCGCGCACATGAAGCTGGGCCTGGTCGAGCCGCTGCGCGAACTGTTCAAGGACGAAGTGCGCCGCCTCGGCGTGGAACTCGGCCTGCCGCGCGAAATGGTCTATCGCCACCCCTTCCCCGGCCCCGGCCTCGGCGTGCGCATCCTCGGCGAAGTTAAACCCGAATACGCGCAACTGCTGGCCCGCGCCGACGCCATCTTCATCGACGAACTGCGCAAGGCCGATCTGTACGACAAGACCTCGCAAGCCTTCGCCGTCTTCCTGCCGGTGAAATCGGTCGGCGTGGTCGGCGACGCCCGCGCCTACGAATGGGTCATCGCCCTGCGCGCGGTCGAAACCATCGACTTCATGACCGCGCACTGGGCACACCTGCCCTACGACTTCCTCGGCACCGTCAGCAACCGCATCATCAACGAACTGCGCGGCATCTCCCGCGTCGTCTACGACATCAGCGGAAAGCCGCCGGCGACGATTGAGTGGGAGTGAGTCAGTTCGTCGGGCCAGACCAAGCCGGTCTTTGCCGGTAACCCACTCCTTTTCAGTCGGCGCTGATCACCTTCGGGCCCTTGCCGGCGGTTTTCTCGTAGACGCCCTTGCCGATCTTGCGGTACTGGGTGAAGCCGGCATCGCCGATGGTCTTTTCCTTTTGCAGGTGCGCGCCGCCGATGGCCAGTGCCGGCGCGCCGATCAGCTTGACCACTGCCGCGCCGCAGTGCGGGCAGGCGGCCAGCGGCTCGGCGTTGAGGCGTTCCAGATGCTCGAAACCTTCGCGGCAGTGCTCGCAGCCAGGGCCTTCGGTGCAGCGGTAATCGAAAATGGGCATGGCGTCGGTCAGTCGGCGGGCGGCGCGGCGAGCAGGCTCAGTTCGCGCCAACGGTTGAGTATCCGGCAGAAAAGCTGGGCCGTGCGCTCGGTGTCATACACCGCTGAATGGGCCTCGCTGGCGTTCCATTCAAGCCCCATCGCCTCCACCGCCTTGGCCAGCACCGTCTGCCCCAGCGCCAGACCGGCCAGGGTCACGGTGTCGAAGCTGCTGAACGGATGGAAGGGGTTGCGCTTGTAGTCGCAGCGGCGTGCCGCCGCGTTGACGAAGCCGAGGTCGAAAAAAGCGTTGTGGCCGACCAGGATGGCGCGCTGGCAGCCGTTGCGGCGCACCGCCTCCCGTACCGGCCGGAACACGTGGTGCAGTGCCTCGCGCTCGGGCAGGGCGGCACGGAACGGGTGATCGATGTCGATGCCGGTCACCTCCAGCGATTTCGGATCGATTTCCGCGCCGGGAAACGGTGTTACATGGGTGGAGCACATCTCGCCCGGCGTCAGCCAGCCTTCCCCGTCCATCTCGATCGGCAGCACGGCGATCTCCAGCAGCGCATGGCGCATGCAGTCGAAACCGCCCGTCTCGACATCGACCACCACCGGCAGGTAGCCGCGAAAGCGCTCGGCCATGCGCGCGGCGGGAAAAGGCAGATTCATGGGCGCGAAGGATACAGGAGCGGCACCTTCGCCCGGCTGAGCGGCGGCGTCGTGGCGATCACTCCTGTTTCGGCGGCGTCCCGACGAGCATCGGCGAGTGCCTTGCCGAGCGTAAACAGGATGTTTATGGTGGCGACATGATCCGCAGCTTCGCCGACAAGGAAACCGAGCAGCTGTGCCGGCCGGGTCAGTCGAAGCGCTTGCCGCCGGATATCCGGCAACGCGCGATGATGCGGCTGAGCCGTCTTGCTGCGGCGCCCAGATCGACGACCTGCGGTTCCCGCCTTCCCATCGACTCGAAGCGCTGAAAGGCGGCCGCGTCGGTCAGTGGAGCATCCGCATCAATGACCAGTGGCGGCTGTGTTTCCGTTTCGAGGGCGGCCACGCCTTCGATGTCGAAATCGTTGACTACCATTGAGAACATCGTCATGACCGTACCCGACGCCATCAGGGGCCTTCCCGCCATCCATCCGGGCGAGCATTTGCGCGAATTCCTCGACGAACTGGCAATGAGCCAGGCGGCGTTTGCCCGCGCCATCGGGGTGTCGCCGATGCGGATTTCCCATGTCGTGCGCGGCGAACGCCCGGTCACGGCTGAACTGGCGCTGCGCTTTGGTCGCGCGTTTGGCCAGACTGCACAATTCTGGATGGGGTTGCAGACGACCTACGACCTCAAGATCGCGGAACGTCAACTCGCCGGCGCGCTGAAGAACATGCCGCAACTGGCGGCCTGAAAGCGACCTCGGCGTGCGCTCAGGCCGTCGCCAGTGGCTGGTTGCGCAAGTGGTTGCAGCCGCTCATTCCTGCCGCAACAACTGCTCGATCAGTCCGGCGTGGCGGGCCGCCTGGCGTTCGCGGCGCAGGTGGTGGGCGACGAAGATGGCGCGCAGTTCGGCGGCGGCGGCGTCGAAGTGTTCGTTGATGATGAGGTAGTCGAATTCGCCGCAGTGCGACATCTCTTCGCGGGCGGCGGCGAGGCGGCGCTGGATGGTTTCCTCGCTGTCCTGGCCGCGGTTGCGCATCCGGCTTTCCAGTGCCTTGCGCGAGGGCGGCAGGATGAACACGCTGACGCAATCGCCGGGCAGCTTTTCGCGTACCTGGCGGGCACCCTGCCAGTCGATCTCCAGCAGCACGTCGCGACCGGACTCCAGTTGCGGGATCACCGACTGCCGCGCCGTGCCCTTGTAATCACCGTGGACCAGGGCGTACTCGAAGAAGTCGCCCGCGGCGATCATGCGCTCGAACTCGGCCTTGTCGACGAAGTGGTAGTGCTGGGCGTGGCGCTCGCCGGGGCGCGGCGTGCGCGAGGTGAAGGAGATCGACAGGGCGATGCCCGGCTCGCGCGCCAGGACGGCGTTGACCAGGCTGGATTTGCCGGCGCCGGACGGCGCAGCGACGACGAACAGGGTTCCTCGCATGAATGTCTCCAGGTGCGATCCGGCTCCGCGCGGGATCCGGCTGTCGGCGGCAGATTGTGCACCGTCATCGGCCGCGACCGCCAAACCTTCGATTGACGGCGGCTGCCGGCTCACTCGGCGACGCCCTTGGCTTCCGCCGTGGCCAGCGTTTCCGGATTGGGTGTGGTCGCCGGGCGGCGGGCGATCAGCGGATGGGCGAAGCTGCTCAGCAGGATGATTCCGACGCCGAGGTAGAAGCCTGGCTCCAGTTCGCGCTGCTCGCCGAAGAACAGGATGGCCAGCACGATGGCGTAGATCGGCTCCAGGTTGATCGCCAGTTGCGCGCCGAAGGCGCTCATGTGGCGCAGGGCGACCAGGGACAGGGCGAACGGCAGCAAGGTGCAGAGAAAGGCCAGCAGCAGCAGATAGGTGGCGTCGGCCAGTCCCGGCAGTACCAGCAAGGTGTCGGTGTCGGCCCAGCCCAGGACCACCATCAGCGGCGCGAGAAGGCTCAGGAAGACGACGCCGGCACCCAGTTCCAGCCCGGTCACGGTCAGCGGATCGGCGCGATCGACCAGGCGCTTGTTCAGCGGGCCGAAGATCGCCACCAGCAGGGCCGACACCACGCCGACGACGATGCCGGCATACATGTCGTCGGGCACGCCGCCGACCACCAGCACCACGCCGGGCACCACCAGCACGCCGAGCAGCAGTTCGCGCAGGTCGAAGCGGCGGCCGACGATCAATGGCTCGATGAAGGCGACGAACACCGAGGCCAGGGCGATGCAGGCCACCGCCACCGATGCGTTGGACAGTTTGATCGCGGCGTAGAAGGTGAGCCAGTGCCCGGCCACCAGGGCACCGATGCCGCAGTAGGCCAGCAGCAGGCGGCGCGGCAGGGCGCGCAGGCCGCGCCAGACGCGCGGCAACAGCAGCAGCACGACGCAGACCAGCAGCATCCGCCACCAAACCAGGGCCAGCGCCGGAAGCCGGATCAGCTTGCCGAAGATGGCGGTGAAGCCCCACAGCAGCACGCAGAGGTGGATTTGCCAGAAAGCCCTGGCGGCGGGGCTGAGCGACATGGTGCGGCAACGATGGGGTGGGGGCGCGCATTCTCCCATGCCGACGGACCGATTCGCGTGGGGAAGGGTGCAGTCGCGTGCGATAATGCGCGCTTGCCCGATGGCGCATCGACCAGCAGAACCTTCCCATGACCGACACCGATCCGCCGTCCGCTGCCGTGCAGCGTTTTACCGATCTCGCCTTGCCGGACAGTCTGATCCGCGCGCTGGCCGAGGTCGGCTACGAAGCGCCGTCGCCGATCCAGGCGGCGACCATCCCGCCGCTGCTGCAAGGTCGCGACCTGCTCGGCCAGGCGCAGACCGGCACCGGCAAGACCGCCGCCTTCGCCCTGCCGATCCTGGCCCGGCTCGACATCACCGCCGGCGGTCCGCAGGCGCTGGTGCTGGCGCCGACGCGCGAACTCGCCATCCAGGTGGCCGAGGCTTTCCAGCGCTACGCCTCGCACCTGCCCGGCTTTCACGTGCTGCCGATCTACGGCGGGCAGAGCTACGGCCCGCAGTTGGGCGCGCTCAGGCGCGGCGTGCATGTCGTCGTCGGCACGCCGGGACGGGTCATCGACCACCTAGAACGCGGCTCGCTGGACCTGTCCGGCCTGCGCAGCCTGGTGCTCGACGAGGCCGACGAGATGCTGCGCATGGGTTTCATCGACGATGTCGAGACGGTGCTCAAGAAAACCCCGGAAAGCCGCCAGGTGGTGTTGTTCTCCGCCACCATGCCGGCACCGATCAAGCGTATCGCGCAGACCTATCTGCGCCAGCCGGTGGAAGTGGCGATCCGCGCCAGCACCACCACCGCCACCAACATCCGCCAGCGCTACTGGCTGGTCAGCGGCATCAACAAGCTCGACGCGCTGACCCGCATCCTGGAGGCGGAGCCGTTCGAGTCGATGCTGATCTTCGCCCGTACCAAGCAGGCCACCGAGGAACTGGCGGAAAAACTCGCCGCGCGCGGTTTTTCCGCCGCCGCCATCAATGGCGACATCGCCCAGCCGCAGCGCGAGCGCCTGATCGCCCGCCTGAAGGACGGCCAACTCGACATCCTGGTCGCCACCGATGTCGCCGCGCGCGGTCTGGATGTCGAGCGCATCAGCCACGTGCTGAACTACGACATCCCCTACGACACCGAGAGCTACGTCCACCGCATCGGCCGCACCGGCCGCGCCGGGCGCAGCGGCGAGGCGATCCTGTTCGTCGCCCCGCGCGAGCGCGGCATGCTGCGCGCCATCGAACGCGCCACCCGGCAGCCGATCGAGCCGATGAGCCTGCCCAGCGTGGACCGCGTCAACGACCAGCGCGTCGGCAAGTTTCTCGCCCGCATCGACGAGGTGCTGGCGGCCGACGGGCTGGACGTGTTCCGCGACCTGGTCGCCCGCTACGAAAGCGAGCGCGGCGCGCCGGCCAGCGAGATCGCCGCCGCGCTGGCGCGAATGGTGCAGGGCGAGCAGCCGCTGCTGCTCAAACCGGTTCCCGAGCCCGAGCCGCGCCAGTTCGAACGACATGGCGAACGTGCGGCCCCGCGCCACGGCGACAAACCGCCGCGGCCACCGCGTCGCGAACACGTCGCGGCCGACGGCGACGGCGGCGAGCACGCCGGCCCGGTCCGCCGCGCCCGACCACGCGGCGACGAAGCGGGCATGGAGACCTTCCGCATCGAAGTCGGCCATCGCCACAACGTGCGTCCCAACAACATCGTCGGTGCCATTGCCAACGAGGCCGGCATCGAAAGCCGCTACATCGGCCGCATCGACATCCGCGACGACCACAGCCTGATCGACCTGCCTACCGGCATGCCGGACGATTTGCTGCATCACCTGAAAAACGTCTGGGTGTCCGGCCAGCGCCTGCGCATCCAGCGCATCGTCGGCGACGGCGGGCCGCGTCCCAAGCGCTCGCGCAGCGAGCCGCCGACAGCGCGCAAGCCTGGACCGAAGCGGCGCAAGCCGCCGGGTCGGGCGGAATGACCGGCCTTGCCGAGCGCAATCGAACCTCTGCACCGGTTGCCGCCGGCGCAAACGGCCGCCGCCTTGATCGCGGACAAGTCGCGCCTCGCCGGAAGGCTTAAAATGCGCGGTCTGCCTTCCTGATCGCCTCTCCATGACCCACGCCCGCAGCGCTGGCGGCAGCGCCATCGACAGTCCCCAGCCGGCCATGCGTCCGGCTTCCGGCAAGCCCTACAGCCTGGAGCGCGTGTTGTCGGTCCGTCACTGGACGGACTCCTACTTCAGCTTCACCTGCACCCGCGACGACGGCCTGCGTTTCGACAACGGCCAGTTCGTGATGATCGGCCTGATGATCAACGACAAGCCGCTGCTGCGTGCGTACTCCTTCGCCAGCGCCAACTGGGAAGAGCATCTGGAGTTCTTCAGCATCAAGGTGCAGGACGGCGCGCTGACTTCGCGCCTGCAGCACATCGCCGAGGGCGACGAGGTGCTGGTCGGCCGCAAGCCCACCGGCACCTTGCTGATTTCCGATCTGTGGCCGGGCCGCAACCTGTACCTGCTGGCCACCGGCACCGGGCTGGCCCCGTTCCTGTCCACCATCAAGGATCCGGAAACCTACGAGCGTTTCGAGCGCGTGATCCTGGTCCACGGCGTGCGCGGCGTCGCCGACCTGGCCTATCGCGACTACATCGAACGCGAACTGCCGCAGCACGAATATCTCGGCGAGATCATCGCGCCCAAACTGCTCTACTACCCGGTGGTCAGCCGCGAGCCGTTCGTCAATCAGGGCCGCACCACGGACTTGATGGCATCCGGCCGGATGATGAGCGACCTTGGTCTGGAGCCGCTTGATCCGGAGAAGGACCGCGCGATGATCTGCGGCAGCACGCAGATGCTGGCCGACTTTCGCGGTCTGCTCGATGCGCGCGGTTTCACCCCCGCGCCGCGGATCGGCTCGCCCGGCCAGTACGTGTTCGAGCGCGCCTTCGTCGACAAGTGAGTGACGAGGCGGCGCTGCGGACTTGTCAGGGCGGCTGGTCGCGCTGCGGCGCGGCGGAATCCAGCCAAGGCGCGAGGGCGTTCAGCAGCAGGGTGGAGAACGCCAGCGACTGATCGGCCCGCGCGCCGAGCAGGCAGGCGGACAGGGCCAGCGCGACCAGCCCGACAGCGAACAGCCAGCGGCCACGGCGGCTGACGCAGGACGAGGCGGGGTCGCTGGCGACAAAGCAGATCGCCAGCGCAAACAGCGCGACTTCCGGTGCCCGCGCGGCCTGCGCCAGCGCCACGGCGTCGCCGCCGACAAGCAGCACGCCGGCAAGGATCGCCGCCCCGGCCAGCAGCAGCAACGGCGTCTGCCAGGCGATCAATCGCCAGCCGATCAAGATCAGGCCGCCGACTGCGCAGGCCAGGCTGACCGGCAGCCAGTCGTCGCCTTGCGGCCAGGCGCTTGCCGACGGCATCGTCAACAGGATCACCGCCCAACCGAGCATGACCGGGTTGAACGGCGCGCGGCCGGGGCCGCCGTACAGATGCCGGCCGACGACCACGACGATGCAGGCGGCGATGATGCAGGCCGGCAGCGACGCGCCCGGGCCGAGGCACAGCACGCTCAGCGCTGCCGGCAGCAAGCCGCCGGCAGCGCGCGCTCCGGCGCGGATCGATTGCCCGCGCAGACCAAGCAGCAGCGCATCCAGCAGCAGTGCGGCCAGCGCGGCGGCGGCAAGCCGCAGTGGCAGGCCGAAATCGCCTTGCCAGAGCAGCGCCAGCAGCACCGGCAACAGGGCCAGCGCGTGACGCCCGGCGCGGGCGCGCAGGTCGGGCGCGCGAAGGCGTGCCGGCGTGACGGGATCGAAGGACTTCACGGTGCCGCGTCCGGGTTCTCGCGCCGTGCCTTGGCGCGGGCGATGGCAGCCAGCACCGCCGAGGCGCTGGCGGCTTCCTTGCGCACCGCCTGCGCCGCCATCTGTTCCTCCTGCACACGCAGTTGTCGCGCCTGGCGCGCCAGATGGCGCTCGCGCGCGGCGTCGGCAAGCAGGCGCTGGTGGACTTCCTCGTCCAGCCATTCATGACCCTGGGCGAGTCGCGCGTTCAGGTCGATCCGGCTCGGGCAGACGCTGGTGCAGGCACCGCAATGGACGCAGTCGTCCAGCGCTTCCGCGACCAGCGCCTCGATGTCATGGCGCTCGACGGCTTCCAGCAATCGCCACGGCCGCAGCGCTTCCGGGCAGGCGTCGGCGCAATCGCCGCAACGGATGCAGGGCGACTCGACGTTCGCAGCAGGCAGCGCGCCGCCGAGCACGGTCAGCGCGCGGCTGTCATGGTCGATGGGCAGGTCGTCATGCGGCAGCGGCAGGCCATCGCGCAGGCCGCCGCCGAGCAAGGCGCGGGCATCGGCCGGATAGCCGCCGGCGTGTTCGATGAGGTGGCTGATCGGCGTGCCGAGGGCGACTTCGTACAGCCCCGCGCCGGGCACGCCATCGACATGGATCAGTCGATGACTGGCATGACGGCCCTGCGCCACGGCGCGCCAGGCGTCGTGCGCCGCCGTGGCCGGGCAATGCGCGATGCGCTGTGAGCTCGCGGCAGCGCCGAGCGCGGCGGTTTCGCGCGCCCGGCGGCCGGGTCGCGGCCAGTGCGCCGGCAATTCGGCGATGGCGATGTCCTGGTCCGCCACGAGCGCGACCGGCGCGTGCGTCAGCAGCACGATCCGCGTCGCGCCCAGCGCCCGCGCCAGCATCCGCGCGCCGTCGATCACCTGTTGTGGACGCTGGCGCAGCAACGTGCCCTGGCGCGGCGCTGCGTCCAGCGGCTCGCTAGCATCCAGCAGCAGGACATCGGCCGGGGGCATGTTCGCCAGCCGTTGCAACGTCGCCGCACCGCTGTCGCGCAGGCGTTGGCGCAGGGCTTGCGGCGTGCGCTGCGTCCAGTCCGGCCAGGCGGGAAACGGCGGCTGCTCCGCCGCCGACGGGTCGCAATCGACCACCACGCACGGCTGCGAGCGCCACGGCGCGCGCAGGGCCGGGCGCTCCATCACCGCCTCGATGCGCCCGCCCAGCGGTGCCGGCACGTCGCAGCCCGATGCATGCACGCGGCGGCCGATCAATTCGCCGGCGGCGACGCGCTCGCCGACCTGCACGCAGGGCAGCGCGCCCGGCAGCCCGCGCCGCAGCAGGGGCACGAACAGCCGCTGCGGCGCGGCGCACAGGCGGATCTCCGCGCCCGTCGGCAAATGTCGGAGGTCGGTCATGGTCAGCGTCGGCGGCGGGGAAAGCTGAATTCTAGCCGTCGCGACGGGCGTGGCCGATGGAACTTGCGCGGCCGGCGCGCGTCCACTGGCCTGCGTCCGCGCGGGCGATCTGGCGGCCAGCCCGGCTGTCGGGGTAAACTGCGGGGTCGTTTTTTCCGCGCGGGCGAGGTTCCGCGGGTATTCCGTTCTGGCCTAAGGAGGCTGTCGATGAAGGTTCGTTTGGGGATCGCACTGCTCGCAATGATGGGCACGGGCGTCGTGTTGGCGCAGGACACCACGTCCGAGAAGGGCAAGCTCAGCTACGCGGTCGGCTACGAGATCGGCAAGGATTTCACCGAGCGCAAGATCGATATCGACGTCAACACCGTCATCCGCGCCATCCAGGACGGCTACGGCAAGCGTCCGCCGGCGGTGGCCGAGGAGCAGATGCGCGCCGCGCTGGAGCAGATGCAGACCAAGATGGTGGCCGAGGCCCGCGCCGAGTTCGAGAAGGTCGCGCGCGAGAACAAGACCAAGAGCGACCAGTTCCTGGCGCAGAACCGCGGCAAGTCCGGCATCGTCGCCCTGCCCAGCGGCCTGCAATACCGGGTCATCGAGGAAGGCACCGGCGGCCGTCCGGCGGCCAGCAGCCAGGTCAAGGTGCACTTCCGTGGCTCGCTGTACTCGGGCCAGGAGTTTGCCAACACCTACCAGGGTGCCAGCCCGCAGCCGCTGACCATGCGCGTGTCCGAAGCCCCGCTGCAGGGCCTGCAGGACGCCCTGCCGCTGATGAAGGCGGGTTCGCGCTGGGAGCTGTACCTGCCGGCGGAACTGGCCTACGGCGATTCCCCGCGTTCGCCGGTCGGTCCCAACCAGGCCGTCGTCTTCGACGTGCGCCTGGTCGAGGTCAACTGATTCGTGACCACGCCGGCCGGTGCTCTGGCCGGCGTGGCGCCTCGGGATGAACCAGACTCCGCATCTTCCCTCGCCCCATCGCGTTCCGGCATCCGCGCCGCGCCGATGCAGACGGATCGGCCGGCGATGAGCCCGCGCGCCGCCGCCATGCTCCGCGCCGCGAGCGCCGATGGCGACCCGCTCTCCACGGTCGACCTGCATCCGCTGGACCTGCCACCGCAAGGCCCGGCCTGGAATCTCGACGAACTCGACGACCTGCTGCCGCCGGCGCTGCCACGCAAGCCGGCCGCCGTGCTGATCGGCATCGTTCCGCGCGCCGACGGCGCCCGCGTGCTGCTGACCCGGCGCACCGAGGGATTGAGCACCCACGCCGGACAGATCAGCTTCCCCGGCGGACGCATCGAACCGGACGACGGCGGCCCGCTGATCGCCGCCCTGCGCGAAACCGCCGAGGAAGTCGCCATCGCCGCCGACCGCCTGCATCCGTTGGGCTTCCTCGACCCCTACGACACCATTTCCGGCTTCCGCGTCACCCCGCTGGTGGCACGGCTCGATCCGGCCTACCGCGCCGTGCCCGATCCGCGCGAAGTCGCCGAGGCGTTCGAGGTGCCGCTGGCCTTCCTGCTCGACCCGGCGAACTGCGAACGCCATAACGCCGACTACCGGGGCAGAATGCGACACTACTACCAGTTCCGCTTCGGCGCATACCGCATCTGGGGAGCGACGGCGGCAATGCTGGTGGATCTGCGTCGGCGGCTGGATCAGCGCCGACCCTCCTGTTGAGGCGGGCCGACGAATGAACTGGAACACCCTGGTTTCCTGTGATGCGCTGCGCAGCGCGCTGGGCCGAGAGGACCTGGTCCTGGTCGATTGCCGCTTCGACCTGGTCGATCCCGGTGCCGGCGAGCGCATGTATCTGTCCGGTCACCTGCCCGGCGCGGTCTATGCGCATCTGGAGCGCGACCTGTCCGATGCCGGCAAGCGTGGTCGCGGGCGGCATCCGTTGCCCGACGCCGCCGCGCTGTGCGCCCGCCTCGGCCGCTGGGGCATCGCGCCGGGCAGCCAGGTGGTCGCCTACGACAGTGCCGACGGTGCCTATGCCGCGCGATTATGGTGGCTGCTGCGCATGCTTGGCCATCAGCGCGTCGCCGTGCTCGATGGCGGCGTCAGCGCCTGGCTGGCCGGCAACCATCCGCTGGAGCACGCCGTGCCGCGTCCGCGTCCGCAGACCTATTCGGCGCGCTACAACGTGCGCAGCGGCGTTTCCATCGCCGTGCTCGCCGCCCGTATGGCCAATGGTGACGGCGTGCTGGTCGACGCCCGCGCGCCGGAACGCTTCCGTGGCGAGATCGAACCGCTGGACCGCGTCGCCGGCCACATCCCCGGTGCCAGCAACCGTCATTACGCGCTCAATCTGGAAACCGGCGGACGCTTCAAGAGTCCGCAGCGCCTGCGCGAGGAGTTCGACGCCCTGCTTGGCGGCCACCCGCCCGCCGATGTCGTCCACATGTGCGGCTCCGGCGTCACCGCCTGCCACAATCTCCTCGCCATGGCCCACGCCGGCCTCGATGGCGCGCGTCTGTACGCCGGCTCGTGGAGCGAATGGTCGGCCGATCCGGCGCGCCCGGTCGCCCGCGGCGGCTGAGCAAACCGCGCCTTCGCAAACCGCTTCAGGCCACGCGGCGCGGAACCTGAGAGTCCCTCAAATCGCGCGCGCGTGGCGTGCCGGCGCGGCGCGGGCGGTGCCGAGGTAGGCGTCGAAGCACATCGCGATGTTGCGCAGCAGCAGGCGACCGTGTGCGGTGGCGCGGATGCGCTGGCGGCTGGTCAGCACCAGCCCGTCTTCCTGCAACGGCACCAGCTTCTCCAGCGAGTCGGCGAAGTAATGCTCGAAGTCGATGCCGAACAGTTCCTCGATGCGCTGGCAGTCGATCTCGCCGTGGCACATCAGTTGCTGGATCACTTCCTCGCGCACCATGTCGTCGCCGTTCAGCAGCAGGCCGCGCCAGACCGGCAGCCGGCCGCTGTCGACGGCGGCCTCCCAGGCCGGCAGGTCGCGCGGGTTCTGCGCATAGCACTCGCCGATGCGGCTGATCGCGCTGACGCCGAGGCCGATCAGGTCGGTGGCGTCGTGCGTGGTGTAGCCCATGAAATTGCGTTGCAGTTCGCCCTGCGCCTGGGCGATCGCCAGTTCGTCCTCGGGCAGGGCGAAGTGGTCCATGCCGATGTAGCGATAACCGGCGGCCGACAGTTTTTCGATGGCCAGTTGCAGCAGCGCCAGCTTGGTTTCGCCCGAAGGCATGTCGGCGGGGTTGATCTGCCGCTGCGGGCGGAACAGTTCCGGCAGGTGGGCATAGCCGTACACCGCCAGGCGGTCCGGACGCACCGCCAGCACGGTGTCGAGGGTGCGGCCGAAGCCTTCCAGCGTCTGCCGCGGCAGGCCATAGATCAGATCGACATTGACCGAGCGCAGGCCGTGGCGACGGCAGGCGTCGATGATCTCCAGCGTCTGTTCGACGCTCTGGATGCGGTTGACTGCGGCCTGCACGGCGGGATCGAAATCCTGCACGCCGAGGCTGGCGCGGTTGAAGCCGATGAAGGCCAGCGCCTCGACATAGGCGGCGTCGATGAAGCGCGGGTCCAGTTCGATGGAGAAATCGCGCCGCTCGCTGGTGGAGAAGCGGAACGCGGTCTCCAGCGTTTCCATCAGCTCGCCGAGTTGGCCGGCGTCGAGGAAATTGGGCGTGCCGCCGCCGAGGTGGATCTGCACCACTTCGCGGTCGCGGTCGAACAGCGGCGCGACGGCGCGGATTTCGCGTTGCAGGCGTTCCAGATATTCCGCGCCGCGCCGCGTGTCGCGGGTGATGATGCGGTTGCAGCCGCAGTAAAAACACGGGCTGCGGCAGAACGGCACATGCAGGTACAGCGACAGGCTGCGCGGGATCGGATCCTGATTGCTGCGGGCGATCACTTCGCGGAAGGCGGCCTCGCCGAAATCGGCACCGAACTGCGGCGCGGTCGGATAGGAGGTGTAGCGAGGACCAGGCCGGTCATAACGGCGCAACAGTTCGGCGTCGAAGGCGGGGAAGATGGTCATGGCGGCGAGTGTTGCAGCGTGCGCCATTGCTCGCCTTGACGCGGATCAAGCGACGGCGGCGGTTCGTCTTGCCGCCGCCGCGCCGGCGGGCCATGTTCAGCCGCGCGGTTTGTCGCGCAGCCGCGCCACCAGCGCCTTCAGCACCGACTGCGTTTCCTCGCCGTACCAGGCCTCGATGAACGGTGCCAGGTCGAGGCTGCCGCCGTCGCCGGTGGCGGCGACCAGGTCGGCGCGCGCCAGTGCCCGCGTACGCAGCATCGCCGAGCGCGGCAATGCCAGCGTGCCGCGCAACCAGGCGAGCGCCTGCGCCACCACTTCGTCGACCGGGGCCAGCGCATCGACCAGTCCGATGTCGCGCGCCTGCCCGGCTTCGATCATCGCCCCGGCCACCAGCAGCCGCTCGGCGCGATGCGCGCCGAGCAGGCGGCGCAGCGCGTACTGGATGGTCTCCGGCACGATCAGCCCGACCTGCACCTCGTTGAGGCCGATCCGATACGGCCCCTGTGCCATCACCCGGTAATCGCAGTACAGCGACAACACCGCGCCGCCGGCCGGGCTGTGCCCGGTGATTGCCGCCACGGTCGGTACCGGACAGGCGCAGAGCCGCGCGCAGACGGCGAAGAAGCTGCGCCAGGCGGCTTCCAATTCGGCCCGGCCCGGCAGTTGCAGCAGCGAGGGCACGTCCAGCCCGGCCGAGAACAGCCCCGGCGCGCCGGACAGCACCAGCCCCTGCGCACCGCCCGCGAGGCTGTCGACGATGGCCGCGTCCAGCGCTTCCAGCAGGGCCTGGTCGAGCGCATTGGCGGGCGGACGGGCGAGGCGCAGTTCGACGATGGCCTCGGGATGGTCGTGCCGTTCGAGCATGGGCTTGTCTCGTGTGGAGGGAAGGGCGGGTCTGGCCGGCAAGCCTAGCCGATCACGGCCGGCCGCGCGCTGCCGGCCGGGTTTGCGCGACATCGGCAAGGCGGAGTAACGTCCGCGCTGGATGCGGTGGGCCATGCCCGCCGCGAACGCTCCCGAAACCTGCAAAACGAGGCGCTGGATGAGGATTCCGATCTTGCTTGGGCTGCTGCTGTGTGCTGCGCTGGCGCAGGCCGAAGGCGTGCGCTTCCAGGCCGAAGGCGGCTGGGCGGCGGCGCAGGCGCCGGAGGAGGCGCAGACCTTTATCGGCCATGTCGTGCTGATCAACCAGGGCGACCTGCCGTTGCGCTTCGTCGCTGCCGGCAGCGCGGATTTTCGCCTCGTCGAGTTCCGCGAACTCCACCAGGAGGACGGCTTCAAGACCACCCGGACGGTGGCGGCCATCGAAATCCCCGCCCACGGTCGTCTGGCGCTCGGACAGGACGGCGTCTACCTCGCCCTGCAGCAACCGGTCCGCCGCGTCATCCGTGGCGGCATCGTCGTCATCGACCTGATCACCGAAGAGGGCGACCCGCTGCCGGTGGCGCTCAACATCCGCGCCACAGCGGACCCGTGACGCGCTCGCGCGCCATGCCGACGCGGAACAGAAACGGCTTCCCTCACTGGCTGCGATGCGACTCGCTGCCGATCTCCGCATCGGTCACGGTGCGCCGCGCCAGCACGGTTTCACGGTGGGTGATGTAGGCGGTGGAAAGGAAGATCACGCCGGCACCGATCAGCGTCCAGCGGTCCAGGGTTTCGCCGAACAGCAGCCAGGCCAAGGTGGCGACGATGGGCAACTGGGCGAAGCTGATCGAGGTCAGGGCGGAGGCGTCGCCGAGTTTCAGCGCGCGGGTCCAGAAGATGTGGCCGACGGTGCCGAGGAAGCCGGCGAGGATCACCAGCAGCCAGCCGGTCGGGCTGGGCCAGGTCCAGAAGAACAGCGCCGGGACCAGCGCCAGCGGCACCCAGATCAGGGTGGTGTAGATGACGATGGTGTCCGGGTGTTCGCTGCGCGAGAGGAACTTGATGCTGATCGCGACGATGGCGCTGAACAGGGCGGCGGACACCGCCACCAGGGTTCCCGGCGAGAAGCCGTCGATGCCGGGACGGACGATCACCAGCACGCCGATGAAACCGATGACGACGGCGCTCCAGCGACGCGCGCGGACCACTTCGTGCAGGAAGATCACCGCGCCGATGGTGACGAACAGCGGGGTCGAGTAGGACAGTGCCACCGCCTGCGCCAGCGGCAGGTTGGCCAGCGACCAGAATCCGGCCAGCATCGACACGATGCCGAGGCCGCAGCGCACCACGTAGAGCCAGAACTTGTCGGTGCGCAACAGGCCGAGGCCGCCACGGAACAGCAGCGGCAGGGCGAACAGGAAGCCGAACAGGGTGCGGAAAAAGGCGATCTCGAACGGATGCATTTCCGCCGCCGCCAGGCGGATGACCACGGCCATGAAGGCGAACATCACCGTGCTGCCGAGCATCAGCAAGGTGGCGGTGGCCATGTCCGAGCGCTGTCTGGCGGGTTTCACCATGTGGCACCGACGATGCGTGGCTCCGGCTCCAGATCGATGGCGAAACGCTCTCGCACGCTGTCGGCGATGCGCCGGGCGAGGTCGAGGATCTGCCGGCCGCTGGCCTGGCCATGGTTGACCAGCACCAAGGCGTGCTGGGCGGCAACGCCGGCGTCGCCGTCGCGAAAGCCCTTCCAGCCGCAATGCTCGATCAGCCAGGCGGCGGAGACCTTGACCTGCCCGGTGTCGCCGCCATGCAGCGGCAGGCCGGGGAAGTCGCGGGCGAGTTCGGCGGCGCGGGCCTGGTCGACCAGCGGGTTCTTGAAGAAGCTGCCGGCGTTGCCGAGCAGCATCGGGTTGGGCAGCTTGCGGCTGCGCAGGCGACTGATCGCCTCGGCGATCAGCGAGGGCCGCAGCGGCGCGTCGCCGAACTCGGCCAGGGTTTCGCGCACGCCGGCGTAGTCGAGCCGGAACGGCCGGCTGCGGTCCAGTTCCAGTTCCAGCGCGGTGATGATCCAGCGCTCCGGCTGGCGCTTGAACAGGCTGTCGCGGTAGCCGAAGGCGCATGTGCCGTGGTCGAGGCGGACGATGCGCCCGGCGTGGCGGTCGAAGGCTTCCACGCTGCGGATGAACTCGCCCGCTTCCGCGCCATAGGCACCGATGTTCTGGATCGGCGCGGCACCGACCGAGCCGGGGATCAGGGCGAGGTTCTCCAGACCGTGCAAGCCCTGCGCCACGCTCCAGCGCACCAGGTCGTCCCAGCGCTCGCCGGCCTCGGCACGGATCAGGACGCGCTCGCCGTCGCGTTCGAGGATGCGGATGCCCTGATTGGCCAGCGACAACACCAGTCCGTCGACATCGCCGGCGAACAACAGATTGCTGCCTTCGCCCAGCGTCAGCACCGGCTTGTCGCGCAGCCAGGGCAGGGCGAGCAGTTCGCCCAGCGCCTGCGGCTGACGCAGGTCGGCGAGCAGTTCCGCGCGCGCCGACACGCGGAAGCTGCTGCGCGCGTCCAGCGGGGCGTTTTCGATCAGGTTGTAGGCGCTCATCCGCTGCTGGGTGCCTCGCGACGGCGGCGGATGGCCTCGACGCACTCGGCGATCAGCGCCGGACCGCGATAGACCAGACCGGTGTAGCACTGCACCACGGTGGCCCCGGCGGCGATCTTGCCGGCGGCGTCGGCACCACTGAGGATGCCGCCGACGCCGATGATCGGGATCGACCCCGGCAGCCGCGCGCGCAGCCGGCGCAGCATGTAGGTGGAGTGCGCGTACAGCGGCTGCCCGGACAGTCCGCCGGCTTCCTTGGCGTGGGCGTGGCCGGCGACCTGGCTGCGGTCGACCGTGGTGTTGGTGGCGATCACGCCATCGACGCCGGCGCGCATGAACACTTCCGCCATGGCGTCCATCTCGGCATCGAACAGATCCGGCGCGATCTTCACCAGCATCGGCTTGCGCGCGCCGTGGCGGGCGGCCAGCCGTTCCTGCTGCTCGCGCAGCACGCCGATGAAGCGTTGCAGCAGTTGTTCCTGTTGCAGGTCGCGCAGGCCGCGGGTGTTGGGCGAGGAGATGTTGATGACGATGTAGCCGGCCAGCGGATAGACGCGCCCCAGGCAATGGATGTAATCGTCCACCGCCTGCTCGTTGGGCGTGCTGGCGTTCTTGCCGATGTTGATGCCGAGCAGGCCGTTCCAGCGGGCGCGCTCGACGTTGCGCACCAGCGCGTCGACGCCGTCGTTGTTGAAGCCCAGACGGTTGATCAGCGCGTTCTTGTCGGCGAGGCGGAACATCCGCGGGCGCGGATTGCCGGTCTGCGGGCGCGGCGTCACCGTGCCGATTTCGATGAAGCCGAAACCGAGCGCGGCGAGGGCGTCGATGTGGGCACCGTTCTTGTCCAGCCCGGCGGCGAGGCCGACCGGGTTCTCGAAGGTCAGGCCCATCGCCTTGACCGGCATCGGTCGCGGCCGTTTGGCCAGCAGCCGCGACAAACCCATGCGGTGCGCCGTGTCGAGCGCGCGCAGGCCCGCCTCGTGGGCACGCTCGGGTGCCATGCGGAACAGCAGCGGGCGGGCCAGCGGGTACATGCGGGTCAGAAGTTGCCCTGGCCGAGAATCGCGATCAGCCCGGCGAGTCCGCCGAAGAACAGCACCAGCAGCAGGATGCCGCCGATGATCAGGGCCAGGTTCACGTAGCCGAGGATCAGGCCGATGATGGCCATCGCGTCGCCCTGGACCATGCCCTGGCTGCGGCGAATCTCGCTGCGCGCCATGTGCCCGGAAACCACCGCGATGATGGCGGCGATGAAGGGCAGCAGCACCCAGCTGGCGATGCCCGAGGCCAGGCTGACGATGGCGGAAACCGAGGTCGGTGCCTGACCGGACGGAGGCGGAAGCGTGTCGTTCATGGTCGAACTCCCTGGGGTTGGCCGGCGACCGGCATGGCGATTGTGCCGGTCCGCGATGGCGCGTGCTTGAGCGGCGGCTGTCCGTGCTCAGACGTCGAAGCGGATGCCCTGCGCCAGCGGCAGCGAATCGGAGTAATTGATGGTGTTGGTCTGCCGGCGCATGTAGACCTTCCAGGCGTCGGAGCCGGACTCGCGGCCGCCGCCGGTGTCCTTCTCGCCGCCGAAGGCACCGCCGATTTCCGCCCCGGAGGTGCCGATGTTGACGTTGGCGATGCCGCAGTCGCTGCCGGCCGCCGAGAGGAACTTCTCCGCCGCCTTCAGGTTCTGCGTGAAGATCGACGACGACAGGCCCTGCGGCACGGCGTTCTGCATGGCGATGGCTTCGTCCAGCGTCGAGTATTTCATCACGTAGAGGATCGGCGCGAAGGTTTCGTGCTGGACGATCTGGTCGGTGTTCTTCAGTCCGGTGATGATCGTGGGCAGCACGAAGTTGCCCGGGCGGTCGATGCGCGCGCCGCCGGTTTCCACCTTGCCGCCGCTGGCCTTGGCCTTGGCGATGGCGGCGAGGAATTCCTCCACCGCCTGCGGGCTGTTGAGCGGGCCCATCAGGTTGGCGGCATCGAGCGGATCGCCGATCTTGGCTTCGACCTGCTTGTAGGCCTTGACCAGTGTTGCCAGCACGTCCTCGTAGATCGACTCGTGCACGATCAGGCGGCGGGTCGTGGTGCAGCGCTGGCCGGCGGTGCCGACGGCGCCGAACACGATGCCGGGAATGGCCAGCTTCAGGTCGGCGCTCTCGTCCAGGATGATGGCGTTGTTGCCGCCCAGCTCCAGCAGGCAGCGGCCGAGCCGGCGCGCCACCTTCTCGTTGACCTGACGGCCGATGCGGGTGGAGCCGGTGAACGAGATCAGCGCCACGCGGGCATCTTCGACCATCTTTTCCGACAGCGCGGTGCCGGCGTCGTTGATCAGGAAGAACAGGTCCGGGAAGCCGCCCTCGCGCAGCGCCTCGTTGCAGATCTTCATGCTGGCGATGGCGGTCAGCGGGGTCTTGTTGGACGGCTTCCAGATGCAGATGTCGCCGCAGATCGCGGCCAGGAAACTGTTCCAGCTCCACACCGCGACCGGGAAGTTGAAGGCGCTGATGATGCCGACCAGGCCGATCGGGTGGTACTGCTCGTACATGCGGTGGCCGGGGCGCTCGGAGTGCATGGTGTAGCCGTACAGCATGCGGCTTTGGCCGACCGCGAAATCGGCGATGTCGATCATCTCCTGCACTTCGCCGTCGCCTTCCGGCTTGGACTTGCCCATTTCCAGCGCCACCAGCGAACCCAGCGCGTCCTTGTGCTTGCGCAGGGCTTCGCCACACAGGCGGATCGCCTCGCCACGGCGCGGTGCCGGCGTGGTGCGCCAGACCTTGAAGGCTTCCTGCGCACGCGCGATCACGGTTTCGTAATCGGCCTCGGTGGTCGCCTCGACCGTGGCGATGACCTCGCCGGTGGTCGGGTTGCGCGGCTCGATCAGCCCGGCACCACTGGCGCTGGACCACTCGCCCTGGCCCAGGTAGGTACCGGGGTTGTTCGTGGCGAGGCCGAAGGATTGCAGGAGGGCATTCGACATGGTGACTCCGATCAGGATATTCAGCCCGCCATTGTAGCGGCTCGCGTACGCGGCAGTTGAACGGCAGGCCCAAACGCCGGCCTGGCCAAGACTGTGCAATCGCCGCCGTTGCCGTTGCCGCCGGGCCATGACGGCCGGTCCTGCGTGGGTGCCGCTGCCGTCGGTATCCGGCCCGGATCAGGCCACCCCGCTCCAGCTTGCCGCTACCGGCGTCGCCTGCGCAGATGCGGGGCAGCGGCGGGTCGTCACGCCGTGCGGACCAGTCGGAAGCCCAGATGCGACATCGGGCTGTACGGGTCGCAGCCGCGCCGGGCGCTGGGGCGGTAGGACAGGCAATAGTCCTCGTTGCAGAGGAAGGAGCCGCCGCGGATGACCCGTTTCGGTGCGTTGGCCGGTACGCCGGGGTCGGACGGGTCGTAGCAGTCGGTCGGGCCGGTCGGGTTGACGATGGAGCCGCGTGCATCGCGCGCCTGCTGCGCGAAGTAGTCGGCGCGGTACCAGTCGGCCACCCATTGCCAGGCGTTGCCGGTCATGTCGTACAGGCCGTAGCCGTTGGCCGGGAAAGTGCGGGCGGCGGAGGTGCCGACCGCGCCGCCGGCACGGGCGCTGACCACCGGGAAGGGGCGCTGTTTCGCATCCCAGTAATTGGCCAGTTGCGCACCGTCGGGATCGGTCAGTTCGTCGCCCCAGGCATAAGTGGCCTGTTCCAGGCCGCCGCGTGCGGCGAACTCCCATTCGGCTTCGGTCGGCAGGCGCTTGCCGGCCCAGCGGGCATAGGCCAGTGCGTCCTCGTGGCTGACCTGCACCACCGGATGCGCGCCCTTGCCTTCGATCGTGCTGCCCGGACCTTGCGGCTGCCGCCATTGCGCGCCGGGCACATAGCTCCACCAGCGCGAATAGTCGTCCAGCCGCTGTGGTGCGCTGCTGCCGGTGAACACCATCGCGCCGGGCACCAGCACTTCATCCGGCGGTCGTGGCACGCCCGGCGGCAGTTGCACGCGGATGCTGTCCCAGTCGGGTTTGCGTTCGGCGGTGGTGACGTAGCCGGTCTGGCGCACGAACTGCGCGAACTGGTCGTTGCTGACGTGCGTGGTGTCCATCCAGAAGCCATCCACCTGCACCGCATGCGTCGGCCGCTCGTTCAACTGCGCCAGATTGTGGTCGCTGCCCATGAGGAAACGGCCGCCGGGAATCCAGGCCATGCCCAGCGGGCCGTTGCTGCCGTCGCCGATGAGGATCCGGTGTACTTGCGGGCGTGTCGACAGACGTCCGCCGAGTACGCCGGCGGCGGCAGCGGCGACCAGTGTGATGCCGCCAAGCAGCAGTTTTCGACGCGGGATGGACTCAATGGACGGCATGGCTGGGCGGGCAGATGGTGTTGTAGTTGGACAGGATGACGATGCCGTCGGCGGCGTCGGTATGGCCGTCGAAGACGCCATCGACGAGGAAATCGTAGACGCTGGACAGGCCCCACTGGTCGGCGATGCGCTTCCATTCGGCCAGATCGGTCGAATCCACCACGCCGTCCCGGTTGCCATCACCCGGGCAGTCGGGCTGGGAAGCGAGCAGTTCGTCCAGCCGCGCCGCCAGATGGTCGTAGGCGGCCTGCTGTTCGATGCTCAGGCTGCCATCGAGCAGGTTGTTGCTGGCCGGATCTTCCAGCATCGGTGCCGGCGTGGCCTGGTCGACCCGGTAGAACTCGATGCTCAGGTCCTGGCGGGCGTCGTCGGTAACGCTGTCGTAGTTAATCGTGGTGTTGTGGACGATCTTGTACTCCTCATCGCGGATGGCGAGCGAGCTTTCCGGCAGCACTTCGACCGGCAGTGCCAGCGGATCGGCACCGAGGATGGCCTGGTTCACCTGCCAGCATTGCGCATAGCCGGCACCGCCGTTGTCCACCACCGAGGCATCGCTGTAGGCCGGACCCCACCAGACCCCGAGGTTGTCCTCGCACACGCTCTTGGAGGTGGGAATCTGGGTGCAACTGCCGCCGGCCCCCGCGCTGCGGCCGACGATGCAGGGACCGTTGCGGCCATCGTTGGCCTGGATGTTGACGCCGGCCTGGGTGAAGTTGATCGTGCGCAGGCCGGGCTGGGCGGGGTCCTGCAGATACGGCAGCAGCGGTACCGAGTCGATGGTGCGCGGTGATTCCTGCTGTGCGTCCAGACCCGCCAGTTCGCCGAAGAACTGGAACAGGTCCACCGCGTTGACCATGTGCTCCACGCTGCGGCCCGGCTGCGCCACCTGCGGCCCGGCGACGATCAGCGGCACCCACACGCCGGTCTGGTAGGAGCCGCCCTTGGCCAGCGACGGGTTGAAGGGTGCCTTGACCGCAAAGCCGAGCGAGCCGTTGTCGCCGACGATCACGATCACGGTATTGCCGGCCAGCGGGTCGTAGACCAGGTCGCCGTTCCCGTCGCGCGTGGCCAGGCCGGTTTCCAGCAGCAGGCGGCCGAACTCGGTATCCATCGCCTCGGTCATCTGGTTCTGGATGATGCGCCCGTGCACGGTGCTGGTGCAGTCCAGCAGATTGCCGGAAAACCCCGGCGCATCCGGAAAAAACTGCGACAACAGCGTGCTGCTTTGCGGGGCGAGTGCCATCGGTGCCGGCTGCCATGGCGTATGCGCGGCCGAGTAGCTGACCGTGGCCATCCACCGGGCATCGACCGGACGCGAGTTGATCCACTGGATTGCGGCATCGGTTTCGATGCTGGTGCGGTAGCCGCGTGCGCGCGGATCGTCCAGCGACACCTCCTCGACTTCGCCGTTGTCCACGATCACCAGCGGCGAGACGTAGAAGGCGTTTTCCCGGTTGAAGTCCAGCGTCACGCCATCCGGCAGCGGCGCATCGCAGTCGGCCTGCTCGCGCACGAAGATGCCGCCCTGGGCCATGCAGGCCATGCCGCTGCTGTCGTGGCCGAGCACCGGTGGCGCGGACAGGGACGTGCAGCTGCCGTCGCTGAAATGGCAGGCACCGGCCAGGTGGTGCGGATAGAAGCCGCAGCGCCAGCGTTCGGAGTCGTAAACGCCGCCCGCCGTGGTGTCGACCGAACCGGGCAGGCCGCCGACCCAGCCGTGGAAGCGATCCCAGCCCAGCACCGCCGGGGTGGCGTTGCCGGCTTCGTTGTGCTCCGGCCCGGCCAGGTGGAACTTGCCGAACATCGCGCTTTCGTAGCCGGCTTTCTTCAGCAGCTTGGGCACGGTCAGGTCGAACGGGGATATCTGCGAATTGGCCAGGTCGTTCGGTCCCAGCGCCTGGTACATGTCGGTGCGCAGCGGGAAGCGCCCGGTGAAGAAGGCAGCCCGTCCGGGCGAGCATTCGGGCATCGACCAGGTGTTGCGGAACTTCACCCCGGCCTGCGCCACGGCGGCAATATTGGGCATCGGCGGCGGTGTTGCGCCGCCATAGCCGAAGGCGGCCATCTGGTCGATGCCGACATCGTCCATGACGATGAACAGGATGTTGGGCGGCGGAGTGTCGTCGCCGCTCTCGAAGCCGTCGGAAAAAATCGTCGCCGCCGCCGCCCAGGCCAGCGGCAACAACAAGGACATCGCCAGCAGCGGGAGGATCAGCCGGTGCAAGAGGGTGTGCATGTGGTGGCTCCGTCTCAGTGCGCTGCCGGCGGCACGCAGGCGGTGCCGAGGTGGGCGATGATGATGGCCAGGTCGGCATCATCGGTGCGGCCGTCGTGGTTGAAGTCGTACCAGGTCGACTGTCCGACGCCATCGAACTGGTTCAGCGCGCTCAGTTCGGCCCAGTTGTCCAGATCGGTCTGGTCCACCTGGAAATCGCGGTTGCCATCGCCGGGGCAGTGGATCTGGTCGTAGTTGTAGTGGTACGCGGCGATCGCGTCGCGCTGGTCCAGTTCGGCAGAAAGCATGCTGTACGCAGCTTGCGCTTCGGGATCGAGCCCGGAGACATCCAGCGGCGCGGTGCCGATGGCGAGTTCGCTGCCTTCCTTGTCGAGCACCGGATTGGGCTGCGCCAGCATGTCGATCCGGTACAGCTCGTCGATATTGCTGTTGACGCCGGTGTAGACGGAGTTGACCGGATCGGTCAGGTCTTCGGTGAAGGTCTTGCGGTTCAGTCGCACCAGCTTGTGGACGCCGTCGCTGGCGGCCTTGGACGAATCGGGCAGCACCTTGGTGGCATCGGTCGGATCCAGCGCCTTGCGGTAGGACATGACCTGTCCGCAGTGCTGGAAACCGGCGGCCGGCACGCCCGCCAGACCGGAATCGGCACCGTACCAGACCCCGCCCTGATCGCCGCACAGCGCCTTGTTCGGGAAGATCACGAAGCAGGTGTCGGCGGCTTCCACCACGCAGGGCTGGGCGACGATGCCGGCGGCCGGGTTGGGGAAGTTGGTGCCCATTTCGGTGAAGTTGATCGTGCGCAGCGCATCGTGCGCCGGCTCGGTCAGATAGGCCAGCATCGGCTGCGCGTCGATCGGCCGCTCCGCCGGGATGTGGGCGTCGATGTCGGCGCCGACCAGATCGGCGAACAGGCGGTACAGATCGGGCGAACTGACCTGATGCTGCACCTCGCGGCCCGGTGCGGCGACCATCGGGCCGGCCACCAGCAGCGGCACGCCGACGCCGGTCTGATAGGCCGAACCCTTGGCGCGGGTCGGGTCGAAACGCCCGGGCGCGGTGAATTTCACGCTGTTGACGTAGGTGCCGTTGTCGCCCATCACCACGACCACGGTGTTGCTGCGGGCCGGGTCGTAGTCCAGCGTGCCGTCGCCGTTCCATTGCGCCAGCCCGGTTTCCACCAGCAGGCGGCCGATTTCCCGGTCCATCGCCTCGACCATCAGGTTGGTGACCAGGCGGTCGTCGATCATGCCGATGACCTGCCCCGGCGCACCTTCCACGTCCGACAGCGGCGAGCAGACCAGGTTGTCGTTGCGGCCCGGCGTGTCCGCCGCGATCAGCGCCAGCGGCGGCACCTGCAACGGCGTGTGGATGGCGGAGTAACCCAGCGACATCATCCACGGCCTGTCGGCAGGCTGCGCGTTCGCCCAGGCGATGGCGCGGTCGGTTTCCAGCGTGCTGCGATAGCCGCGCGCCGAGGCGTCGGTGGCCAGCACTTCGCCGGCATTGCCATCCGCATCGCTCCAGACGAACTTGCCGGTGTAGTAGCCGTTCTGCGCCTCGAAATCGATGTGGCCGGGCGTGCCGGCCTGGCAGGCCTGATTCGGATCGAAGATGCCGCCGCGATCCAGGCAGGCGCGGCCCGGCGTGCGCAGGCCGCCAGCATCGTCACGGACGATCTGCTCGCAACTGTCGTCGACGAAATAGCAGGCACCCTGGTCGGCACCATGGGTGCTGTCCATCGTGGTGTTGGCGACGAAACCGCAGGCGTGCGGGCCGGCGGTGACGTCATCGCCGAAGCTGCGCAGGCCGGCGCGGGTGTCGATTGGATACGGCGCGCCATCCAGATAGCCGTCGAAGTGGTCCCAGCCGAGCTTCCACATGGTCTGCAGGCCGTAGGGCAGGTTCGCCGAGGTGCCCAGATTGGTGCCGGTCAGATGCATCTTGCCGATCATCGCGTTGCTGTAGCCGGCGGTTTTCAGCAGCTTCGGCAGGGTCATTTCGTAGGGCGAGATTTCCGAATTGGCGAGATCGGTCTGCACCACTGCGTTGAGGATGTTGGTGGTCGATGGATAGCGCCCGGTGAAGAAGGTGGCGCGGGTCGGCGTGCAGGTCGGCATCGACCAGGCATTGCGGAACCTGAGTCCGGCTTCGGCAATCGCGGCTAGATTCGGCGTGCGCGGCGGTACCAGTCCGCCATAGCCATAGAAATCGAGCTGGTCGAGGCCCAGATCATCGATGACGATGAACAGGATGTTGGGTGGCTGGGTGCTGTCGGCGCGCTCGAAACCGTCCGAGAACAGCGTGCCGTGCTCGCCGGCCATTGCCAGGCTCGAAAGCAGCAGGGTGGGCAGCAGTAGCGGGATTTTCGGCAAGCAAGGCAGGCGCTTCATGTGGTTCCCCGGAGCCTGGACGTGATGCCTGCCATCAGACCGTCGGCAACCCGGGTCGGGAACACCATGAATATGGCATTCGCGATGCGCCTTGCCTGCACGATGATCGGCAGACCCGAAGCCCTGCGCACAGCATGAGTCCGTCCATCGGCCGATATGCGCCGCCGATGGTTGCCCGGCGCGTCGAGTCTGGCAACGTCATCGTCGCCGGCTTCGGGGATCGACTTCATGCCGGGGTTGCGAGCACGATGGCGTGGTGATGGAAACGATACGAATCCTGCTGCTGGAAGACGACGCCCCGACGCGCCAGCGGCTGCACGATGCGCTGGCCGCCGATCCGGGGTTTGCGGTCGAGTCGGTCGCCAGCCTCGCCGCGGCGCGGGCGGCGATCGCACGCGAAGCGCCGCAGGTGTTGCTGACCGATCTGGAACTGCCCGATGGCCACGGCACCGATCTCACCGCGGAGGTCCACGACGCCCATCCCGAGGTGGAGATTCTGGTCATTTCCGTGCTCTGCGACGAAGCCAGCGTGGTGGCAGCCATCGCTGCGGGTGCCAGTGGCTACCTGGTCAAGGATGCCTTGCCCGAAGACATCGGCAACACCGTGCGCCAGGTGCTCGACGGCCAGTCACCGCTGTCGGCGCGCATCGCGCGTTACCTGCTGCGCCGCCTGCAGCCGGCGTCGGCCGCCGGCGCGGAGCAGCCGGCAAGGCCGACGCTGAGCCTGACCGCGCGTGAAACCGACATCCTCTGGGGCATCGCCAAGGGCATGAGCTACAACGAAATCGCCGACAGCCTGGGCCTGTCGCACAAGACCCTGCCCAACTACATCAAGAGCATCTACCGCAAGCTGGAGGTCAACAGCCGGGGCGAGGCGGTGTTCGAGGCGGTGTCGCGTAAGCTCATCACGCTTTGAAGGCGGTTTCCGAAGCGCCGCCGAGGCGCTGCGGCAGGTCGACGATCACGCGCGTGCCGTTGGCGTCGCTTTCCAGTGTCAGCCTGGCGTTCAGATCGTCCGCGCGGCGCTGCATGTTGTCCATGCCGTAGTGGCCGCGCCTGGCTTGCGCGCCGCCCTTGCCGTGGTCGCGGACGGTCAGGCGCACGCCCTGGCCGGGCCGCTGCGCCGATTCGATCCGCACCACGTCCGAGCCGGAATGCCGTGCGGCGTTGTTCACCGCCTCCTGCAGCAGGCGGAACAATCCCAGGGTGTGCGTGGGCGACAGGCCGGGCAGGTCGGGCAGGTCGTGCACCTTCCATTCCAGGCGCAGCCCGGAACGGCGCAATTGCGGTTCGATCCGGTCGCGGAAGGCGACCAGCATCATGCCCAGGTCGTCGCCGAAGTCTTCCATCGAGTCCACCACCAGGCGCAGGTCGGTCAGCGCGCGGTGGCTGGCGCGTGCCACCTCCTCGGCCACCGGGCCGCTGGCGCGTTCGCTCAGCGAGACGATGGACACCAGTTGACCGGCAATGCCGTCGTGCAGGTCGCCCATCAGCCGGATGCGCTCGGCGGCCAGTGTTTCGCGCCGGGCCTGTGCCCGTTCGCGTTCGAACGCCTGTTGCAGTTTCAGCCGCGCGGCGGCGACTTCGTGGCGCAGGCGCGTGTTGAAATCCTCCAGCAGCGACAGCCCTTCGGCGAAGCCGCGCAGCACGATGGCACCCATGATGAACACCAGGATCGGCCCGTTGAAGCGCGCCAGCAGCACGTAGGCGCGGCCGATGCCGGTGCCCAGCATCACCTGATCGCGCACCGCGAGCGCCATCAGTACGCCGATTGCGACCAGCAACACCAGCGCGGTGCGATCCCGGCCCCGCACGCCGGTGCGCCACAGCTCCCACAGCGCCAGCGCGGCAAGCGCCAGCGCCAGTGGCACGAACAGCACCGAGACCAGCCGCGTCGCCCAGGCCGTCGGCAGCAGCAGGAAGGCGAGCACCATCAGCGCGGCGGGCAGCAGAAACCAGCGGGTGCGTACCGGCGGCGTGCGTCCGGTCAGTTGCCAGACGAAGGGCAGCAGCAGGCAGGCGGCGACGAAGCGCAACGTGTTCGCCGGCACCAGCAGGAAACCGCCGAAAGCGCTGGCGATCAACGGCGACAGCGAGGTCAGTGCGAAACTCAATGAAATCGTCGCGCACAGCAGATACAGCTGATCCTGACGGCGCGCCAGCCAGATCAGCAGCAGGATCGAACCGATCGCCAGCAGCGCGCCATCCATCAGCCGCGACAGCACCACGACCAGGAAATGCGCCGCTTCGTAATCGTCGCGCAGTTGTTCTTCCGGGCCGAAGAACACC
>Ga0265293_10000482_pt1 | contig 94579 bp, 79 predicted proteins | sample Munlanlewell138R_FD_192505 | JGI IMG/M metagenome (GOLD analysis project Ga0265293, IMG submission 192505) | Leachate microbial communities from a municipal landfill in Southern Ontario, Canada - Leachate well 138R | ecosystem: Engineered > Solid waste > Landfill > Unclassified | place: Canada... | reverse complement strand
ACTGCCCACTCAGACACTAAAGCAATTCCATCAAAATTTTCCAGAAAGTTTTTTATTGCCTCGGTAGTACCCAAATTCATAAAAATATTAAGAGTGTCTTACTTTTCTCTCTAAAAGCAGGTTTTCTATCTCTACAGAGTTACCATTTAAAAGTGAAACTTTAATCTCTGGATATCTTTTGTGAAAAGCTGCCAAAACTGCTGGCAAAACATACAACTGCCCTACTCTATACCGCAACATATTATTGAAAATTACAGCCAAACAAGAAATTTTCCAGCCATTGAAGGAACCTCGGGAATAAGCCCCCATCTTAGATTCGGAACAATAAGCATAAGGGAGGCAGTACGTTTTGTAATAGGATACTCCGCTAATATCAGCAAAACACAATTGTCTAAAAGGGCCGAGGGTTATAATAGTGCCGAGGGTAAAATTGTAACTTTTATAAATGGGCAACTGTTTAATAATACGTGGCTTAAAGAGCTTATCTGGCGCGATTTTTTTAAGATGATTCTCTTTCAGTTCCCTTATGTCCAGAACCAACCGTTCAAAAGTAAATATAGCTTTATTGAGTGGCGCAACAACCCCAATGAGCTAGAGGCATGGTGCAACGGCAATACAGGCTACCCAATAGTAGATGCTGGAATGAGAGAGTTAAATGCTACTGGGCTAATGCACAATAGAGTAAGAATGATAACAGCCTCATTTTTAGTAAAGCATCTGCTAATAGATTGGCGAGTGGGTGAGGTCTATTTTGCCGAAATACTATTAGATTACGATCTCTCTTCTAACAATGGTAATTGGCAGTGGGCAGCAAGTACAGGCTGCGACGCTGTTCCCTACTTTAGAATTTTTAACCCATACGAACAGGCTCGTAAATTTGACCCCAATAATGAGTATATAAAAAAATGGGTGCCGGAATTAGGCTCTAAAACCTATCCGGCACCAATATGTGATCATAAAGAGGCTCGTGAAAGAGCCCTTAAAACTTATAAGAAAGCGTTAAGCTAAATTATATCCAAAACTTTACGCTAACTTATATTTTATCGTTTGAACCAAGCACATTTAGAACTTTGTGTTTGTACAACTCTTTAAGAGCGTCTCTTGCAGGTCCAAGATATTTACGTGGGTCAAACTCCTCTGGCTTCTCTGCCATAACTTTTCTAATAGCACCAGTCATTGCCAAACGGCCATCTGAGTCAATATTTACTTTACAAACAGCACTTGAAGCTGCTTTACGAAGCTGCTCCTCTGGAATTCCAATTGAATCTTTCAATTTTCCACCATATTTGTTTATCTGGGCAACTATATCTTGAGGAACGCTCGAAGAGCCATGAAGTACAATAGGGAATCCTGGGATTCTCTCTTCTATCTCTTTAAGAATATCTAATCTAATTTTTGGATCTTGGCCTGGCTTAAATTTAAAAGCACCGTGAGAAGTTCCAATAGAGATAGCTAGCGAATCTACACCTGTACGAGACACAAAATCTTCTACCTCGTCTGGTTGAGTATAAACATGCTCCTCTGCAGAGACATCGTCTTCTATACCTGCCAATACTCCAAGCTCTCCCTCTACTGTAACATCGTATTTGTGAGCATAATCTACAACCTGTTTTGTAAGCTTAACATTCTCTTCGTAACGGAGGTGCGAACCATCTATCATAACAGAAGAGAAACCCATCTCAATACAAGACTTACATAACTCAAATGAATCGCCATGGTCTAAGTGAAGAACAATAGGAATATTTACCCCTAACTCTTTTGCATATTCTACTGCACCTTGAGCCATATATCTTAATAAAGTTTGGTTGGCATATTTACGAGCTCCACTAGAAACCTGTAAAATTACAGGAGACTTTGTCTCTACACACGCAGCCACAATAGCCTGCATCTGCTCCATATTGTTAAAATTGAAAGCGGGAATAGCATACCCACCTTTAATAGCTTTGGCAAATAGTTCTCTAGAATTTACCAACCCTAGTTCTTTGTAAGAAATCATAATTTATATTGCTTTAATAAGTAAAAATCTAATTAGAAATAGATAGGTTATCAAAAATCGTGCACAATTTTTCCTATCGGCCAATTTAACAATATTTTTAGACAAAATTGGTTAACTTTGTACACAACTCATTAATTATTCTAAAGATGAACAAGCATATCTTACAGGAATCCAATTGGAAAGAGATAGAAAAAAGCAAAATCAAAGTGGCTATTTTACCATGGGGTGCTACAGAGGCACACAACTACCACCTACCATATGGTACAGATACAATAATGGCTCAAAAGCTTGCAGCAGATGCTGCTCTGCTTGCCAATAAAAAAGGGGCGGAAGCTATTGTTTTGCCACCTATAGCATATGGTGTAAACAGCGGCCAACTAGAAGTAAAGTTGTGCATGAATCTTAACCCCTCTACCCAACTATCAATTTTACAAGATATTCTTTTTGTTCTTGAAGAGCATGGAATAGACAAACTTATAATATTAAACGGCCATGGAGGGAATCAATTCCAGCCCATATTAAGAGAGCTATCTTTAGACTACCCAGATATTATTACCACCGTTGTAAATTGGTGGAAAGCATGCAAAGCAAATGAGTTCTTTGAAGAGCCAGGAGACCATGCAGGGGAACTAGAAACATCTTGTATGCAAGCAATAGCTCCAGAACTTGTAGCTCCATTAAGCAGTGCAGGGGAAGGCAAAGAGACCAAATTAAAAATTGCTGCATTCAAAGAGAAATGGGCTTGGACACAGCGCCGTTGGGTAATGATTAGTGAAGATACTGGGGTAGGAAACCCAGAAGCATCAACTCCAGAGAAAGGGGCCAAATTCCTAGAGTGTTGCACTAGAAAGATTGCTCAATTTATAGTAGATTTTTCAAAAGTTAAAGGAGAAGAAGATCTCTATGAAGAAGAATAAAGTCATAATTTTTTCGGCTCCCTCTGGTGCTGGCAAAAGCACTGTAGTTAAACATCTTATGAAGGAGTTCCCGAACCTTGGGTTTTCAATTTCTGCTACCTCAAGAAAACCAAGAGGCAAAGAGCAACATGGCCGAGAGTACTATTTTCTCTCTCCACAAGAGTTTGTAAAAAAAATAGAGAACAATGAGTTTGTGGAGTACGAAGAGGTCTATACTAACCTCCACTATGGAACATTAAAGAGTGAAGTAGAAAGAATTTGGGCCGAGGGTAAAATTGCAATTTTTGATATTGATGTAAAAGGGGGAATTAATCTTAAAAAACTCTATGGTAATAGTGCTCTCTCTATATTTATAATGCCGCCCTCTATTGAAGTTCTCAAAGAGAGATTGCTTTTAAGGGGTACAGAGACACCAAAAAGTATGGAGCTTAGATTAGCAAAAGCGGCTCAAGAGATTAAACACTCTAATCAGTTTGACACAACACTTATTAACGATAATTTAGAGCAATGCCTGCTCAAAGCAGAAGAGATTGTGAGAAAATTCAATAATCAATAAAATGGATGTAGCACTCTACTTTGGATCTTTCAACCCTCTACATATAGGTCACATCTCTATATGCAAGTACTTATTAAAAGCTACCAATATAGATGAACTTCGGCTTATTGTAAGCCCACTAAACCCTCTTAAAAACAAGAGTAGTGCTATAAACTCTAAAGAGAGGTTGCAGAATGTAAAAGAGGCTGTAAAAAAAGCAACTCTTGGTAATAGAGTAGTAGTATCTAATATTGAGTATAAAATGACTCCACCACTCTACACAATAAATACTCTTAATAAATTACGCCAAGAAGAACCTAACAATAATTTTATTCTAATTATTGGAGCAGACAATTTAGAGATAATAGAGAAGTGGCATAAATGGGAAGAGATACTTAAAGAGTTTCCAGTATGGGTATATCCTAGAAGTGGTTTTAATGCAGAAAAGTTGTGCAAGAAATATAGATGCAAACTACTAACTGCCCCTCTTATAGAGATCTCTTCTACACAAATAAGAGAGGCAGAGAAAGCTGGAGTAGATATGTCTAACCTTAAGGCTTAGTTTACTTTATATCAGAAAAATAATTCCACAAATTATCATCTGGGAGAGGAGCCTCTATATAGATCTCTTCTTTTTTAACAGGATGAGTAAACTTTAGACTCTTTGCATGCAAAGATATTCCTCCATTTGGGTTTGAACGAGGTGCGCCATATTTGAGATCGCCTTTTATAGGAGAACCAATAGCTGCAAGCTGGCATCTTATTTGATGGTGCCTGCCAGTAAGCAACTCAACCTCAAGCAAATAGTATTTATCACTTGCCCCAATCAACTTATAGCGTAACTTAGCCTCCTTTGCACCCGATTTAGGCTTAAAGTGGGCATGAGATTTATTTTGTTTCTCATTTCTAGAAAGATAATGCACTATAACATCTTCTTCTTTTGGAGGAAGTTTTGTGACAATTGCCCAATAAATCTTCTTTACTGTTCCAGTGCGAAATATCTCATTCATTCTTACCAGTCCCTTAGAGGTTTTGGCAAATAGAGTAACTCCGCTTACAGGTCTATCTAACCTGTGAGGGAGTCCCAAAAATGCATCTCCCGGTTTTGAATCGCGTTTTGCTATAAACTTTGCAACACTCTTAACAAGTGGTTCATCTCCGGTTTTATCGCCTTGTACAATCTCCCCTACTCTTTTATTAACTATAATTAGGTGATTGTCTTCATATAATATTTCAGGAGAACTCATCTATTACTAATAATATAAAATTCTAATACTGCTCGCTTTCGTTAGGAAAATCTCCACTTCTAACATCTTCTATATAGCTAGAAAAGGCACTCAAATACTCTTTATGCAGGTTTTTGTACCTTCTTAAAAACCTAGGAGAAAAATCGTTATTTAAACCCAGCATATCGTGCATTACCAATACTTGACCATCTACACCATTTCCAGCACCAATGCCTATTACGGGAATTTTAAGTTGAGAAGAAACTTTGGCTCCAAGAGCTGCTGGAATTTTTTCTAAAACAATAGCAAAGCACCCAGCCTTTTCTAAGGCAAGAGCATCGGCAATTAGCTTATTTGCCTCCTCATCACCTTTTGCTCTCACACTATATGTTCCAAACTTATGAATAGATTGCGGTGTTAATCCTAAATGGCCCATAACAGGTATGCCAGTACTTAAAATTCTATGAACAGACTCCATAACCTCGGCACCACCCTCTACTTTAACGGCATCGGCCTCGGTCTCTTTCATAATTTGTATAGCACTCGAAACAGCTAACTTTGAGTTGCCTTGATAAGTTCCAAACGGCATATCTACCACAACTAAAGGATTACTAACAGCTCTTACAACACTTTGCGCATGATATATCATCTGATCTAACGTAATTGGAAGAGTTGTTTGATGCCCAGCCATAACATTGGCAGCAGAATCGCCTACCAAAATGATATCTATTCCTGCTTCATCTAAAATTTTGGCAGAAGTATAGTCATATGCTGTGAGCATAGCTATCTTCTGGCCTTTATGCTTCATCTCTAACACTCTTTGTGTAGTGATTACTCTCTTTTTACCCTCTACTGACATAAATTTATTAATTAGTGGCACAAATCTATACAAATAATAGTTATTAAAAAACCTCTGAGACTTTTACGCTGCACATATATGACAGCTTGTCAGTTTTAAAAATTGGCACAATCTTAGAAGCAATAGTAGGCAGTTAGAAAAATAAAAACTGAAATTATAAATTAATTATGGGAAAAATTATTGGAATTGACCTTGGGACCACAAACTCTTGTGTGTCTGTAATGGAAGGAAACGAACCAACAGTAATCATAAACAGCGAGGGAAAAAGAACTACTCCGTCTGTTGTGGCATTTGCAGATAATGGAGAGAGGAAAATTGGCGATCCTGCAAAAAGGCAGGCAATAACCAACCCTACTAGAACCATTGCCTCAATTAAGAGATTTATGGGTGAGAGTTTCGATAGGGTCAAAATGGAGATAGACCGAGTGCCCTTTAAAGTAGATAAGGGAGAGAACAACACTGCTAGAGTAAATATTGACGGGCGAATGTATACCCCTCAAGAGATATCTGCAATGGTACTTCAAAAAATGAAGAAAACTGCCGAAGACTATCTTGGACAAGAGGTTACAGAAGCTGTTGTTACAGTTCCTGCCTATTTTAGCGACTCACAAAGACAAGCCACTAAAGAGGCTGGAGAAATTGCTGGTTTAGTAGTTAAAAGAATTATAAATGAACCAACTGCTGCAGCTCTTGCCTATGGATTAGACAAGCAACATAAAGATAGCAAAATTGCAGTTTTCGATTTAGGTGGTGGTACTTTTGACATCTCTGTTCTTGAACTTGGCGACGGCGTATTTGAAGTGAAATCTACCAATGGCGATACACACCTTGGAGGAGACGATTTTGACCAAAAAATTATTGACTGGCTTGCAGAGGAGTTTAAGTCTGAAAACAGTGGGTTAGATCTTAGAAAAGACCCTATGGCACTTCAGAGACTTAAAGAGGCTGCAGAGAAAGCCAAAGTTGAGCTCTCTAGCCAAACCTCTACAGAGATAAATCTTCCATACATTATGCCTGTAGATGGTGTGCCTAAACACTTGGTAAAAAACCTATCAAGGGCTAAATTTGAAAGCCTTTCAGATGATCTTATACAGAGAACCATTGAGCCATGCCGCAAAGCTCTTAGCGACGCTGGCATAAAATCAAACGAGATAGACGAAGTTATCTTAGTAGGTGGTTCTACCCGTATACCTGCTATACAACAAGTAGTAGAAAAATTCTTTGGTAAAGCTCCTAGTAAAGAGGTAAACCCAGACGAAGTTGTTGCTGTAGGTGCAGCAATTCAAGGAGGAGTTCTTTCGGGAGATGTTAAAGATGTACTTCTACTAGATGTTACCCCACTCTCTTTGGGTATTGAGACTCTTGGAAGCGTTATGACAAAACTAATTGAATCTAACACTACAATCCCTACTCGTAAATCTGAAGTGTTTAGTACAGCAAGCGACAACCAACCATCTGTAGAGATTCATGTTCTTCAAGGTGAAAGACCAATGGCTAAAGACAACAAAACTATAGGCCGCTTCCACTTAGATGGAATTGCACCAGCTCCAAGAGGAGTTCCTCAAGTTGAAGTTGTATTTGACATAGATGCCAATGGTATTCTTAATGTATCTGCAAAAGACAAAGGCACAGGTAAAGAGCAGAAGATTAGAATTGAAGCTTCAAGTGGGCTTACCGAGGAAGAGATTAACAGAATGAAAGATGAGGCTAAAGCCAACGAAGAGAGCGACAAATTAGAAAAAGAGAGAATAGAGAAGATAAATGGAGCCGATGCTATGATTTTCCAAAGTGAGAAAAACCTTAAAGATTATGGCGATAAAATTGGTGCAGACAAAAAAGCAGCAATAGATACAGCTCTTGCTTCTTTGAAAGAGGCTCATAAGTCTCAAGATATTGCAGCAATAGATAAAGCAATGGAAGAGATAAATGCAGCATGGCATGCAGCATCTGAAGATATGGCCAAAGCCACTCAAGAGCAACAAGGCCCAGCAGGCCCAGGAGCTGGTCCAGACCAAGGCGCGCCAACTGGTAGCGACGATGCAGAAGTAACAGATGTAGATTTTGAAGAGGTAAAATAATTACACCCTTTTGAATCTCTACTAAAAAGAGAAAAACCGCAGCAAAATATTATGCTGCGGTTTTTTTATTAATACAATTATATAAATAAATTACAAAGAGTAATACTCTTTAAACCAATCGTAGAATTTTTTTATACCCACACTAAGATCTGTAGAGGGTTTGTAATTAAAATCTCTTTCCAGAAGAGAGGTATCTGCATAAGTTTCTACCACATCTCCTGGTTGCATGTCAACCATATTCACCACTGCTTTTTTCTTTGTAACACTCTCTATTGTTTTAATAAAATCCATTATTCTAACAGGCGATGAGCAGCCAATATTATATATTGCATTGAGGTTCTCTCCTTTAGGTGGTGTTGGAACAATTTTCATTAAACCATCTACAATATCGTCTATATAGGTAAAGTCGCGTTTCATTTTACTATGATTAAACACCCTAATGGTTTTATTTGTAGTTATTGCCATCATAAACAATGTGGGTGCCATATCTGGGCGCCCCCAGGGGCCATAAACAGTAAAAAACCTTATACCAGTTGTTGGGATATTATATAAATTGCTATAGGTATATGCTATTAACTCATTTGATTTTTTTGTAGCCGCATATAGACTTACTGGAGTATCTGTTCTATCACTCTCTCTATATGGCAGCTCTCTATTTGCCCCATAAACACTACTAGAACTAGCATAAACTAAATGTTTTACTGGAAACCTCCTACAACTCTCTAATATATTCATAAATCCCACAATATTAGATTTTATATAGGCATCGGGGTTAACTAGCGAATACCTTACTCCAGCTTGAGCTGCAAGGTGAATAACGTGAGAAAAACGCTCTGCTTCAAAGAGAGAACTAAGCATCTTCTTTTCTGTTATATCTAACTGCATAAATCTATAAGAGGGAAAAGTTTTGCTCTGTACAAAAACATTAGGCTTTATCTCTTTCTCTGCAATACCTGTTTCAAAAAGACGATTGTATTTTAATTTTACATCATAGTAAGAGTTAATATTGTCTATACCAACAACCTCACACCCTTGTTCTAGCAATCTCTTCACAACGTGAAAGCCAATAAATCCTGCAGCACCAGTTACAATTATTTTCATTTAGTACTATTTTTTTCTCTATTTCCTATAATTAAATTTCTAATATATACTATAAAACCGAAAGATTGCCCCAGTAAAAGTACGGGATCTAGACGAAAAACAGCGTAAGCAATAATAGTAGATGAACCAATTAAACTAATCACCCAAAAACCTGTAGGCAAAGAAGATTCATGACGCGATACAGAGTAGATAAACTGATATAAGAACCTTAATGAGAAAATCACCTGACCAGAAGAACCTAAAATTAACAGCCATAAAGGTATCTCTTTGTTCTGAAAAAAAACAGCATGAAATACAGATAAGTCACGAAGAATAATTACTGTTACTACAATAGGAGTTATTAGTAATAGAACTTTAAAAATTGGGAATACTTTTTTCCATACTCCCTGCATATTTAAATTCCATAGATAAATATAATAACCAATATACTGCCCTAGAATAATTGCAAAATCGTCACGTAATAGACCATATATAAAGAGTAGATAAGAGCCCAAAATACTCAATATCCAAAAAATTGGTGGGGAGAGTACCTTTTTAGCTTTTTCTGTAACAATCCACTGATATAAAAGACGAGCAGAAAAAAACAGTTGTGCGGTAAAGCCAATTAGATAAATCCAAAAATGGGACAGTTGCATTACTCCTCTATATTATTGGCATTAACGTTATAGTTAATGTAGCGTTTTCTCATCCATCTATAAGCAAAGCAATCAATAAATGGACCTGTCAATCTATTCCATAAATGATATTTTGATTCTCCTGCATAGCGCGGGTAATGCCTTACTACAATTTGTTGTACCTCTTTCTTTTGCAGCTGAATTAATGCTGGCAAAAACCTATGCATTCCACTGAAAAGAGGAATGCGCTTGGCTAAATGGGTGTGCATTACTTTTAAAGGACACCCGGTATCTGAGATTCCATCTTTAGTCATAGCCCTACGAAAACCATTAGCTATTATAGACTGTATTTTTTTAAAAAAAGTGTCTTTACGGTTTGCTCTAATACCTGTAACCAACCCATAATTGTCTATCTCATTTAATAACAAATTAAAATCTTCTGGATCTGTCTGCATATCGGCATCCATATATCCCAAATAATCAGAGAAAGTGTAATCTATACCTGCTTTGAGAGCAGTGCTAAGACCTCCATTATTCTCTAAACTTATATAAAAGAAATGACTGTTTCGCTTACAAACCTCACATATGAGATTCAAACTATTATCAGTAGAACCATCGTTTATAAAAACCACACATGTAGAGTATAAAGAGTTTGGTAAAAAGAGATTTAAATTCTTCTCTAAAGCAAAAATGTTTTCCTCTTCATTATACAATGGCACAAGTATAGTAAAGCTATAGCGCTGGGTGCTGTTTTTATTTATCTCCATAATAATATTAAAAAATGAAAAGAGTACAGGTAAAAGCGCATCAAAAGTAGTTAAATTTCTTCTAATTTGTAATTATATGCTTTAATAATTAGTATTGTATCTTTTTAGGAAATAGGAGAATCCACAGCTTTTTATAGTACAGAGTAAAAATCATTACCACAAGAGTTTTAATATCCTATTTTTTTATGCAAATTTGTATAGAAAAGAGAATTAGATTTATCCAATAACATAATGGGAATGCCCAGTTTAATAAAAACCCTTGAACGAAAACCAATTTTAACCATTTGCATATTTACAGCCATTATGTTATTGCCTCTTATCTCTACCATAGAGGTGAGCATAATGGAAGCTCGCAACTTCATTACAGCTCGTGAAATGGTAACAGATGGCAATTGGTTGCTCACCACAATGAATGGAGAGCCACGTTATGAAAAGCCCCCTCTTCCTACCTGGCTAACGGCTTTTTCTGGTCTTGCTTTTGGTAGCAAAAAGCTTCTTGCGCTAAGAGCACCTGCACTACTACTTGTTATGGTAATTGGAGTCTTTGTCTATCTAATCTCTAATAAAATACTAAAAAACAGGCAACATAGTCTTATCAATGCCTTAATTGCCATCACCTCATTTTATACCTTTGGAATAATAATTGAGGCTCCTTGGGATATATTTGCCCATGGCTTTATGTTAGTAGCTATCTACTATCTTTTCTTACTACTGAAAACCAATAGTGGTAGTTGGAAAAATGGTATAATAGCCTCTCTATTTATAGGAGCTTCTTTTATGAGCAAAGGGCCAGTTTCTCTTTATGCGTTGCTTCTCCCTTTTTTAATAGCTTATGGTTTTACTTACAAATTCAGCAGGTTAAAAGCTAAAGCTACCCCTCTGCTGGTAACAATTTTATTAGCTCTTATACTTAGTGCATGGTGGTACCTATATGTACGCATAAAAGATCTAAATGTGTTCTTAGAGATAGCTCAAAGAGAGACCTCTAATTGGTCTAACTACAATGTTAAACCCTTCTATTATTACTGGAGTTTTTTCTTTCAAAGTGGTCTATGGAGCATACCAGCCTTTATTAGCTTGCTTTATCCATATCTAAAAAAGAGAGTTGTCAATTTAAAAGCCTATCAATTTAGCTTACTGTGGACACTATTGGCAGTAATTTTACTCTCAATTGTTCCCGAAAAAAAATCTAGATATCTTATGCCAGTACTAATACCACTTGCTATAAATACTGGATTTTACATAGAGTATCTCTTTCGTAAATTTAAAGAGTTTAGCAAAATAAAGGAGAGATTGCCTGTTCTCTTTAACTTTGGACTAATTGCAGCTATAGGTATCTTACTTCCTGTAGTAAGCTATGTTTTTCTTAAAGACCATCTCTCTGGCAATTGGGCATACTATATAGCTACATCTATAATACTTCTTTTGAGTGGTATATTTATTACAGTTCAACTTAAAAAAAGAGAAATAAAAAAGGTTTTTTTTCTTACAGTTTTCCTGTTTGGAGTTATGCTATCTGGTTTGTCTCTTACGTTTTCAAAGAGTTTGACCAGCTACAATGACACCCCTTTTACCCCCCTAAAAATGTTTGCTGCAGAAAGAGGGTTAGATCTCTATGGCTATAACTATGTACCTCCTGAAACCATCTGGCATTTTGGATATAAAATTCCAATCATTAATAAAGATTCTTCACAAATAGGTTTTCCTAACAAACAAGCTTTTATTCTCCTTGCACCTTTAGATAATAAGCTAAGAGAAGATCAATTAATAAGTGCACAATATAACATAGAAGAGTTAGGTACTTTAGATTTAAATTTAGGTCCAACAAATTTAGGGAAACCTAATGTTAGAAAAATTAGTAAATACTATTTAATAACTGCAAAATAACCTCAAATCTCAGTTTAACTATCCATCAGATTTTTTCCAAGAACTAAAGTTGGTTGCAAACATTTTACCTGATAATTCATCTGATTTTTCCCTAGGAGACAATTTTCCAGGAGATGATTACTCATAACTTATTTACTGTGTGGTAGTTAGCTTTTGAAAATAAGCCTTTTTGGGCTCATTTAAAAAACTAAATACCTGTCTACTAGATATTTATGTGCAATCATCTCCTAGTAAAGTTTGCTCTGCTCTGCTTTGCTTTGCAAGTTACATAAGCCAGTGGATGCCCCCTGCGCAGCAGTAAACAACCGCCGCAAGGCACCTTCTTTCTACGAAGCAAACTTTAAATTTTTACAGGTAAATTTTTATAATCATTAATATCATATATTAATTTAGATAAAAGTATTTCATTACAAACATTTGTTCATTATCTTTGTGCACAATAAATATTTTTTATGGCTAGGCCCAAAAATTTAAGAAGAATAGACACCCATCCTTTGATTAAAGGGTATACTCCAATAGACTTTAAAAAAAACAAACAGCACTCACTAGTAATCATAAACTTAGAAGAGTATGAAGCTATTAGATTGTGTGATTATGAGTCTATGAGCCAAGAAGAGGCTTCTCTGGTAATGGGTATATCTAGACCAACATTTACACGAATTTATGCTCACGCTAGAAAGAAAGTTGCCAAAGCCTTTACAGAGGGCAAAGGAATTGTATTTGAAGGAGGGAGAGTTTTTCTAGATAGCGATTGGTACTATTGTAAGGAGTGCGAAGCCTCTTTTAATAACTATTTACACATAGCTAGCCCTATATGCACATTATGTGGCTCTAGTAACATTGACTCTTGTACAGAATAAAACCTACTCATAACTATTAAAGATAAATAGTAGCACTAGTATGAAATATGCAATAACTTCTATTGAAAAAAGTATAAAGAGCAAATGCAGTTCTCATTTTGTGAGAGCAGAATATTTTGCAATCTACAATAAAGAGAGTGGTTCCCTTGAATTTATAGAAAATCCATACCGCAACCTTCCCAGAAGAGCAGGTCCATCTGTTGTAAAAATGCTCTCATCTATGAATGTACAAATTGCTGTCTCTTCTGAATTTGGAGAGAGAATAAAAAATGTATTTGAGAGTATGAAAATTGGAATGATAATTATCTCTAATAGTGAAACAACAATAGAAGAGATAATTTCAAGAATAAACGGTAAAATTGATAAAATAAAAAAAGATGAGCAAAGATAACCCAATAGTAAAAAAAGAGCTTAAAGAAGTCAAAAACATTATAATTGTAGCTTCTGGCAAAGGAGGAGTAGGTAAATCTACTGTTGCAGCAAGCCTTGCAATGACCTTAGCCATGGAGGGATACTCAACAGGTCTACTAGATGCAGATATTTACGGCCCATCATTACCAATGATGTTTGATATTCAACAATGCCGCCCTACTGTTGTAGAAGAGAACGGAAAAACTATGATTGAACCTATTGTGAGGTTCGGCATTAAATTAATGTCAATTGGTCTGTTCGTAGACCCTGCAAAAGCTGCAATCTGGAGAGGTCCTTTAGCAGCAAGCGGAATGAAGCAGATGATAGATCAAACTCAATGGGGGAAATTAGATTATCTAATTGTAGATACTCCTCCAGGAACAGGAGATATTCACATCTCTCTTCTCCAAGAGTACAAAGTGTCTGGAGTGGTAATAGTAACTACCCCTCAAATGCTCTCTACAGGAGATGTGCAAAAAGCAATTAACTTATATGCCGATAAAACTATTGGAGTTCCTGTACTAGGAGTTATTGAAAACATGGCTTGGTTTACTCCTGAAAACCACCCAGAAGAGAAATATATTCTTTTTGGAAAAGGTGGTGGAGATGCTCTAGCTAAAAAGTTTAGTGTTCCACTTCTTGCACAAATACCATTGAATGAAAAGTTATGCCAAGAGTGCGACTATGGTAAAATGAATGAAGTAATTAACTCATCGCTAATAAAGACTCATTTCGATTCTATTGCTAATCAAATAACAAAACAGCTACCAGTAACAGAGTAACTTTCTATTTACCGGTTATTTTATTAACTTTATACGTTTATAAATCCGATGCCGGAAATAGCTTTAATTATACATATTATTCTTTTTGCTACAGTTATTATTTTAATGGCTGTTATCTATCCAATAATGGGATATAGCCAAGGCAAACAGTTCAAAACCATTTTGTCAAATGGGAAGTATAATAAAGTTGATTGGTATAAAAATTCAATATTATGGAGTTGGCTTCCTACTCTTATTATTGTACCTATAGTAATAATTAGTGGGCAATCGTTTATTAAATTAGGATTTAGATTACCCTCGGCACAAATTAATAACGTCTCTCCTACTTTTTTTTATATTGCGCTAGTTTTAAGCGCTATTTATCTACTGTACAATTTATACTGCATGCTCTCTTTCCGTTTTAACAATAGGGTAAGAGAGCAGCATGTACAAAAAACACCTCTTTTAATAAAATCTATTCTCCCTGTAACAAAGCAAGAGAAGAAGATGTGGACACTATTAGCAATTACAGCAGGGGTTACAGAAGAGCTTCTTTATAGAGGATATCTTTTCTTTGCGCTATTTTTTCTTTTTAAAGAGATTCACCCAGCTTCTGTTATTGCACTTTCTACCCTCTTGTTTGCAATTGGCCATATATACCAAGGTAAAGAGGTAATTAAGCCAGCTTTAGCAGGGCTTTTTCTTTGCCTAGTCTACTATTTCACAGGTTCTATTTATGTTGTAATTATTTTACACATTATTCAAGACCTAGTAGCGAAGGATTTGCTTAAAAATGACTAATCCTTCTCTTTTTTCTTAACTTTGTTACAGAGATAACTGTTTTGTTACTCAAAATAAATTTAGAGATGAACAATTTTTTCAATATATCTTACTGCTCAGATAAATATCAGTACACAATGGGAAAAACTTTTTTTGACCATGGGATAAAAGATAAAAAGGCAGTATTTAACCTCTTTTATAGGAGTGCTCCAGATAATAATAACTGGGCTGTTGTTAGTGGAATTCAAGAGGCTCTTAAAATGATAGAGGGGCTTGGAACTGCCCACCACTCTTTTTTTGAGGAGTTTCTCCCAGGAGAAGAGTATAGAGAGTATAGAGAACATCTCTCTACAATGAAGTTCACAGGTAATGTCTATGCAATGGAAGAGGGCGAAATTGCATTTCCCTCACAACCTATAATTACTGTAGAGGGGCCTTTACTAGAGGCACAGGTATTAGAGACTCCACTGCTCTGTATAATGAATCATCAAATGGCTATAGCAACTAAAGCCTCTAGGGTTTCACGCTCTACCACTAAACCTGTAAGCGAATTTGGCTCAAGAAGAGCTCATGGCCCTTGGGCTGCTGTATATGGTGCTAAAGCCGCCTATATTGGAGGTTGCCAAGACTCTTCAAATATACTTACCTCTCACCTATTTGGCACTAGAGCAACAGGAACAATGGCTCATAGCTTTGTAAATGCTTTTGGGTGCACTGTTAAAAGTGAATTAGAGGCATTCGACACTTATATTAAGAGTCACTACGGAGAACCTCTTATACTACTAGTAGATACTTACGACACTTTACGCTGTGGAATTAAAAATGCCATAGCTGCTTACAAAGCAAATAATGTAGATGACAACTATAAAAATAGTTACGGTATAAGATTAGATAGTGGAGACCTAACATACCTTGCCAATCAGTGCAGAAAAGAGCTAGATAAAGCAGGTTTATATAAATGCAAAATATTTGCAACTAACGCTTTAGACGAATATATAATATCTGAATTAGAGAGGCAAAATGCAAAAATAGATGCCTACGGTGTTGGCGATGCAATTGCTACTAGTAAACACAACCCCTGTTTTGGGAATGTATACAAACTAGTAGAAATAGATGGCAACCCTGTACTAAAAAGATCTGAAAGTAAGAGTAAAGCTGTAAACCCAGGTTTCCAGATTACTTACAGAATTATTAAAAATGGAATGTTTAAAGCAGATGTAACCTGCCTCAGAGGAGATGAGCTTGCTTGCTCAATAGAAAAGGGAGAGAGAATAACCCTTAGAGATCAATTCGACGATACAAAAACAACTCTTTTCCCAGAAGAGTCTTATCAATTTAAAACTCTTCAAAAACAAGTTGTAAAAGAGGGTGTTACAACTATTCAAGCAAAACCAATTAAAGAGATTAGAGACTACTATCTAACAAACCTGAAATCACTTAACCCTACTCAGATAAGAATAATAAACCCTCACTTTTATAAATCAAATATATCCGATAGTCTGTACGATCTTAAAAATAGATTAATAAATTCAATAATTGAAGAGATAAAAAATTATGATGAAACAAAATAAAAAAGCTCATATTGTAGTAGATATGCTTTACGATTTTATTGAGGGCTCAATGGCCTGTCATAATTCACACAACGCAGTAGATAAAAGCATAGAGTTCATAAATAGTAACCCAGAACAACTGCTCTTTTATATAACAGACTCTCACCCTGCCTCTCACTGCTCTTTTAAAGAGAATGGTGGGATATGGCCTGCCCATTGTGTAAAAGGAACTAAGGGAGAGAAGATAGATGAGAAATTTTATAATCTAGTTAATAATAAATCTCAAAGGCCTAGTGAGGCCAATACTCTTAAAAAAGGAGAAGAGCCTAGTTTAGAACAATATTCGGGGTTTGAAGCACTCACTTCTTCTGGACAAACGCTTGAATCTGTTTTAAAAGAGAAGAGCAATGGAGAGATATATGTAAGTGGAATTGCTACTGAATACTGCATTAATGCTACAGTTGAAGATTTAAAAAACGCAGGGTTTAAAGTAAACCTAATTGAAGATGCTCTGGCATATGTAGATTACAATGGTCATAAAAAGACACTTAAAAAGCTAAAAGAGAGTGGTGTAAATATAATCTAAAATTTAGTCTCGTGGTATACATTGGTTTAGATCTTGGTGGAACTAAAATTTCTGGAGCTCTTTTTACAGAAAACAACATTATGTTACATAATGAAACATTGTATCTAGAGGGGAGAGGGGGAGATATGGTTACAGAGCTCATTTATACCTTATGTGATAAAATCATAGAAAAAGCCAATCTAAAAAAAGAGCAAACTAAAAACATAGGAATTTGTATTCCTGGAATTGCCTTCTCAAAAACAGGTAAAGTTTGGGCTCCCAATATTCCTGGATGGGATAACTACCCCCTAAGAGAGAAGCTATCTGAGCGCTATAAAAATTCAAATATAATGGTAGAGAGCGACCGCACCTGCTATATTTTAGGAGAAGTTAGCCAAGGAGCAGCTAAGGGCTGCGAAAATGCCATTTTCATAGCCGTGGGTACAGGTATAGGAGCTGGAATATTAATAGATGGCCGAGTTCTTCACGGCGCTTCAGATATAGTAGGTGCAACGGGTTGGATGGCTCTTAGCCCAAACTATAATAAAGAGTGGGATGCTAGTGGTTGCTTTGAAAGCATAGCCTCAGGAACAGGTATAGCAGTTCAGGCACAAAAAATGGTAGCTAACCAAAAAGAGTATAGAGGCCTTTTAAGCAACTATCCAATAGACAAAATAACTACCAGAGAAGTTTTTACAGCTTATCACAAGAGAGACCCTATTGCTAAAAAAGTAATTAATAAAGCAATAAAGTTCTGGGGTATGGCTGCTGCAAATTTTGTAAGTCTATTTAACCCTCAAATGATTATATTTGGAGGAGGGGTCTTTGGGCCTGCTTCGGCTTTTATAGATCAAATATACCTAGAGGCAACAAAGTGGGCACAACCTATTGCTATTAAACAGTGCCGTTTTGCAGTAACAGAACTTCCAGATAATGCAGGACTCTATGGAGCAGGTGCAATAGCTAAAATTGGCCTAACTAAAAATGAATAACACCCAATCAAATAGCTTTTATGAAACAGAGTTTAAACCTTATGGAACAGAGATTAAAAAAAGCCCCAGTTTTAGCAGCAGGGTTCCTAGGAATGATTTTCTTTGGAGTAGCCTTTGTAATAATGGGTGCGGTACTTCCCTCTTTAATTGATAAATTTGAACTAAACACAGCCTCGGCCTCTACTTTAGCAGGTTTACTTCCTTTAGGAATTCTATTGGGTTCTGTTCTTTTCGGGCCTGTTATTGACCGTTTCGGCTATAAAATTTTAATAATTACCTCTTCTATTGTAACAATAGCAGGGCTTGAACTACTCTCATTTGCTAGTACTGTTCCATGGATTAGATTTTCAATATTCCTTATTGGTGTAGGGGGAGGTACGCTTAATGGGCTTACAAATGCACTTGTTTCTGATATATCAGACAGTTCAAATAGGGCTTCAAACTTAAGTATCCTAGGAGTCTTCTACACAATTGGAGCAATTGCAGTACCTATTCTCTTTGCAACACTATCTAAATCTTTTTCTTACAACATATTGGTTAGTAGAGCTGGAGTAATTATGATCTTTCCAGTTATATACTACTGCTTCATAAACTTTCCTCAAGCAAAATTTAAACAGGGAATACCTATATCTAAAGTAATCTCTATGGCTAAAGAGCCATTTTTAATAGTTATGAGCTTTGTACTATTTTTTCAAAGCGGAATGGAGGGATTAAGCAATAACTGGATTCCCGCCTATTTAGAAAGTGAAACTCAAATAAATTCTAGTATTGCTATGTATGCACTAACCTCAATTATTTTAGGCGTTGGTGCGGGCCGAATTGTATTAAGTTATCTACTTCGCAAAATATCTAAACAGGTAGTTTTAATTTCTAGTATGATAATCTCTGTTATAGGGGTAATTATACTTCTTACAACAGCTCAGCCATTAATAGGAACATTCCTTTTAGGTTTAGGATTTGCCTCTACTTTTCCTATTGTGCTTGGTCAATTGGGAGAAAAGTACAAAGAGATGTCTGGAACCGCTTTTAGTTTTGCTCTGGTAGTTGCTCTCTCTGGAAATGTTCTACTTAACTTGCTTGTGGGTGTAGTATCGCTAAGCAATTTACTTTTTGTATTACTACTGTGTATCACAGCAATTATACTGCTTTACTCAATTAGCTTATCATTTAACAAATAAATAATTTATCTTATAAAACAATAAAAATTATGTTAGCACTAGAATGGTTAAATAACGCAAGAAATGTTATGGCCCACATAGAAGAGAGCCAGCTAGAAAATATTAAAAAAGCAGCTACTATTATGGCAGACTCAATTGAAAAAGGAAGATGGGTTCACACATTTGGTTGCGGTCATGCAACAATTCCTGTAGAAGAGATGTACCCACGTATTGGTGGGTTTGTTGGATTTCACCCTATTGCAGAACTTCCTTTAACCTTTTTCACAAGAATAACAGGAGAGATGGGTATTCACCAATTTCTTTTTTTAGAAAGGGCCGAGGGGTACGGCAACGCAATAATGAAATCATACAACTTTAGTACAGACGATACAATGTGGATTTTCTCCCACACTGGAATTAATAATGTAAATATAGACGTAGCATTAAAAGCAAAAGAGATAGGTATGAAAGTAATTGTTTTTGGCTCTGCAGCAGAATCTGTAGGAAAAAAAACAAGACACTCCTGTGGAAAAACACTCTTTGAACTTGCAGATGTTATAGTAGACTCTTGCGCACCACTTGTAGATGCTAGTGTAGAGGTTAAGAACCATGGCGATAAAGTTGGTCCTGTCTCTACCGTTGCATTCATAACACTAGTATGGATGACAGTTACCACAGTAGCAGAGATTCTTGCAGAAAGAGGGGTAAAGCTTTATATCCACCCATCTCATAATGTTCCAGGAGATACAACAGCTCACGATAGATTAGACAGCTGTATAGATGAATACAAAAAACGAATTGCAGGGATTTAATAGTAAAATTGGGCATTGAAACACCCTTGACTATGTGCACTTTAGCACATAAAGTTTCTATTTGGAATGTTTTTTGTATGTTTGCAGCTTGTTATGAGCAGAACAATGCGCAAAATGACGAATAAACAAATAATGAGCATTACGGCTTTTTTAGCCGTAGTGCTCATGTGCATTCCTACCACAACCTCTGCTCAAGATTCATTGCTAATCTCTAGTAGCGACTCTTTAACTACAACTAGTAAAGATTCTTTAGCTCTTACTAAAAAAGAGTTAAAAGAACTTAAAAAACAAGAGCGATACCTCCAAAAGAAGAGAAAAGAAGAGATAAAGGACAGTATAAAATATATAAGAGATAGTACAAGATGGTCTGAACCTAGAATTTTAAAGACATATATATTAGAAGACTCACTTAAATACAAAAGGCTAATAACATGGAAACACGATGCTCTATTCAATAAGATAGAGATGACCAACCCAGATACAACATTTCACGAAAACTTCTACGTATATCCATTCACAAGAAGAGATGTTGGAGCCACATATTTAGGTGTTTCGGGGTCTGCAACTCAAACCCTTAATTTCTTCAAAAAAGAAAGTCTAGATATATTCGAACCCTTTGAACCCTATCTAAACTATAGTTACACACCAGAGAGTGTTCCATTTTATAACGTAAAAACACCAGCTACTGAACTGGCTTACTGGGGAACTCTATTTGCCAACAGAGATAAAGAAGAGAGCAATATAAAAGTGATGCACACTCAAAACCTATCTCCTTCATTCAATTTCAACTTTACCTACAGAAGATATGGAGGAAAAGGCCTACTCCCAAAAGAAGATACAGATAATAGAACATTAACAATAACAACAAACTATTTAGGAGAAAAATATGTAATGCATAGTGGTTACATCTCCCAAAGTGTTAAACGTACAGAAAATGGCGGCTTAATAGACGATAATGTTGTACTAGACTCAACCAAAATAGAGGAGTCTAAAGAACTTGCCTATAATTTACAAAGTGCAAGCAACCACCTTAAAAGGAGCACCTTTTTCTTAACTCATAGCTACGGAATACCAATACGTTGGTCTAAAGAAGACTCTACAGTAGCTGGAGAGGGAACAATAACATACTTTGGCCACACATTCGATTACTCTAGATATAGCAAGAAATATATAGACCAAATAGATACTAGAGATTCTACTGGGAGAAATTTTTATAATAATATATTTTTACTCTCCCCCACCCAAAGTAACGACTCAATTAGAGTAAGTAGTCTTGAAAATAAAGTTTTCATAAGAGTCCAACCATGGGCAAAAGATGCTGTAATCTCTAAACTAGATGGAGGTATTGGGCATCAACTTTTAAGTATATATAACTTTAAACCCAATTACTATATTCAGGGGGAAAGTGAAGATAAACACAACAATGTTTTTCTCTTTTTTGGTGCCGAGGGTAATTTAAAAAAATATTTCCGTTGGGATGCTAACGCACGTTACAACCTAACAGGCTACTACGCAAACAACTTCAGTTTAGATGGCAAAGCAGCCTTCTCTTTTTACCCTCACAAAGAGGGAATTCACCTTACAGCTAAAGTTGAATTAGAGAACAAACGTCCAAACTGGTTTAACAGTTCATACTTCTCAAATCATTATAAATGGGAAAATAATTTTGACAACATAACAAAAACCACACTTAAAGGCTACCTAGAGATACCACGCTATAAAATAAGCGCATTTGGTGGTTATTCAATAATTAATAATCCAATATACTATGGTATCCAAGGTAATGTAGCACAACATAATAATGTAATAACAGTGTTGGCAGCCTACATTCAGAAAGACTTCAAACTTGGTTTTCTACACCTGAATAACAGGGTACTCTTTCAAATGAGCTCAAACAAAGAGATCATACCACTTCCAGATATTAGTGCAAACCTAAAATACTTTATGCAGTTTCAACTTGTAAAAAATGTTCTAACAGCACAAATTGGGGCAGATATTACATTTAACACTGCCTATTATGCTCAAGCATACAACCCAGCATTAGGTATTTTTCATAATCAAAACGATCGTGAAATTGGTAACTATCCATATATAGACGCTTTTGTTAACCTTCAATGGAAAAGAGCTAGTATTTTTGTTAAATACTTAAATGCTGCTCAAGGCTGGCCAAATAACGATTTTTTTTCTGCACATCACTACATCAGGCCTGAGTCTGCCATTCAGATTGGCATACACTGGCCATTTTACGTAAAATAATCACAAGCCATATGAGGCCAATAATTAAATTCATTTTTGCAATAACCTTTATTTTGCTCCATCCGGTTCTTTCATCTTCAGATATAGGAACAAATGGAAGTAGAGACAACTTTCTTCTAGAGGGAGAAAGTCTTAACGCAATGGTAAATATTAAAGGAGGTATCTATCTAAATCAAGGTCATCCAGTAGGATTCCACTTTGAACTCCTAAACCGTTTTGCATCTCATCAAAAATGCGATGTAAGAGTAGCTCCAGTACAAGAAAGCAATCCATGGGATCTACTTTTAAAAGGCAATATAGATATTCTAGTTATAAACTCAGAAACAGACACAATTCCTAAGGAATACTCAAATAAAGTAGTATCTAGTCTATCGCTAAACCAAAAGAACCAAGTATGGATAGTAACTAAAGAGAATTATCCAATACTACAAAATATGAACTCTTGGTTTAACTACTACAGCTATACTAAAGAGTATAAAAAGCTGCAATCTAAATACTACACTAACTATAGACGACTAGCATTCCCAAGCGGACCTGTTAAAGTTTTGTCTCCTTATGATCAAATCATAAAAGAGTACTCTAAAACTATAGATTGGGACTGGCGTTTACTTGCCTCTCTTATTTATCAAGAATCTAAATTTTCTGTAAGTGCTAAATCTCACAGAAATGCATATGGATTAATGCAGGTTCTACCCTCTACAGCAAAACACTACAATGTTGAAGATCTGTACGATCCAAAACAAAATATTAAAGCTGGAACCCTTTTTATTAAAAGACTTATAGGTCTTTATAAGAGTTCAGAAATAGACTCTTTAAATCAAATTAAGTTTGTACTTGCTGCATATAATGCAGGTGAAGGACGCCTACAAGATATTAGAAGAGCTGCCCAATACAAATCTATTAATAGTAATAATTGGGATAGTTTAAAAACTGTGATTCCATACATGAGCCTTAAAGGAGAACTTCCAGAAGACCTACTTAGGCATGGTAGCTTCAAAGGTACAGAGACACTAAATTTTGTAGACCAAATTGTAGATAGGTACGAAAATTACAAAATGCTTGTAAAGAAGTAACACTATTTTACTCTAACTGTTTTATCTGGGCTTATCTTAGATATAAAGAGAGATGGTATCATAAGCAATAGCACTATTACACAGAGAGCCCCACAATTAAGAAGTAATATCTTGAACCAGTTTATATATATTGGAACATGATCTACAAAATAGCTACTAGGGTCCAAAGGAATTACTTTATAGTATTGTTGTATAATTACTAGTACAAATGCTATAATATTTCCAATGAACATGCCCCCTAATACAAGGAAGAGAGCTCGTATAAGGAATATTTTATGAATAGAAGAATCTCTCATTCCAAGGGATTTTAGCACTCCTATCATAGAGATTTTCTCAAATAGCAAAATGAGCAACCCCGAAATCATATTAAACCCAGCTACAGCTAACATTAAAAACATAATTATTAGCACATTAAAGTCTAATAACCTCAACCAATCAAACAGGTGAGGGAATAACTCATCTACAGTTGTAATAAAGTATGTCTCTTCTAAAGGTGCCTCTTCTATAATTTCCTCTATAATTGCAGCTGTTTGGGGAATTTCATACCCATTTTTAAGTTTAACCTCTAAACCAGAAACCTCATTACTACTCCAATTATTTACACTCTGCAAAGTGTGGGCAGAAGAGATAAGTAAAGATTCATCTACATCTTCTAATTGTGCATCGTAAATTCCACTTAAAACAAATTTACGTACTTTAACACTATTGTCTATGAAGTAGATTAAAATTGTCTCTCCTACACTATAATCAAGCATATCTGCCAACCTACGAGAGATTAAAACTTGTGGATTTACAAGAGTAGTGTCTACTCTAGGTAATGCCCCCTCTTTGAGCACACTCTCAAAAAAACTCCAATCAAAAAAGGAGTCTACACCTTTAATTACTACCCCCTGTATATGGTCTTTCTGTTTTATAATAGCAGACCTATATACATATGGTTGAACTGCAGCAACACTCTTTAAATTTGCAATGGAGTCAAAAAACGAAGGAGTTGACGAAACGGGGTATTGACTTGTAGTTATCTCTACACCCGGGCTATGGAGCATTATCTCTCCAGAGAGTCCAGAAGTCTTGCTCTTAATCTCTTTTTTAAACCCATCGGAAATAGTAATTGAGAGTATCATTACCATAATACTCACAGCTACAGAAATACCAGCAATAATTGCACTACCACCAGCAAGACTCTTTTTAGAAGAGTCTTTTTTCCATAAAGTTTTAGCAATAAAGATATTTGTATTCAATAATTAAAAAATATTAGTATATTTGTCTACTGTTAATTAATCATTACTTAACCTAATTACTTAACTTCAACCTCTGTAATCTTCATGATTGTAGAGGTTTTTTAAGTTCTACTTAGTTTAATTGTCAATTAATGTTACAACTCTATTTAGTCTATTTGCTATATGCTCTTTATCATTTTTTTTGTAAATAAAATAGAGAAATTCAGCATATATTTTAAGCAGTGCCCTCTCTTGCTCTACCTTTAACAACTCAGGTTTATAAGGCATTCCCATCTCTTCAAAAAAATGCTTTAGAGTATTCTCAAGAAATATTGCACCTTGCTTAAAGACATTAAGATAGAATAATATCTTACCATCATTATCTAAATAAACAGGAACAAAACCACCAGGAAATCCCAAAGGGTATATTGGTAGTCCTACAGCTTCTGCAAGTAAAAAGTATGACAATGTTACAGTTACAGGATTCCCTGCTCTAGAAAGCAACGTTCTATCTATAAGGGCAGATTCCTCTTCTGTTAATTTTGAGTTGTTATGCTTAAAACCCAGCCGTTTAAAAAAAATAAAATTGAAAATCTCTACATTTTCCACCGGGGTTTTATCTCCAGAAATCTCAATAGTAACCTCTGTAGCGAGAGCCTCAAGTGCGCTAAGATAGATAGTCTCATCTGTCAATGTATCGGCTACTTTAGTTATCAAAAAGAGAGCCTTACTTAATATAGGCTGTGGCTCTTTCAACAACTGAGTAAGAGTATTAATTGCAATATTAGCCTTAACATTGTCTAAAGTTATAATGTACTTCTCTTTCTCTTCAATAGGGAGAGTAGGAATAAAGAGTCTTTCAATTTGCTCTACAGCCTCTTCTCCCCTCTCTACTAACCTCTTCATTACTGCATCTCTAACAACTAAATCTGAGTCGTCCAATAAAGAGGTTAATGATATAAGTTCTGAATCTAGCTTCATAATTTACTTCTATATTCTATCGAGTGAGAGTTCTATCAATTTTTTGATAAATGGCTGGTAATTGGTCTCACTCTCTTTAGCATATCTATTAGCAATTATACAGCAAACAGTTGCCGCATCGTGCCCCAAAAGAGCAGACAAACCAGCTATTGCAGAGCCCTCCATCTCAAAGTTGGTTATTTTATATTTTTCGTACCTAAAACTTTCAAATTTAGAAATCATACTTGGCATTGCTAACGGAAGTCTTAAGACTCTACCCTGAGGTGCATAAAAACCTGGTGCAGAGATTGTCACTCCAGGAATAGTAAAATCTTTTAATGCATCTATAAGCAAGTTACTTGCCTTTGCAAAGTAGGGAGCAGGCAAATTAGGCAGCCACTCTACATGCTTTACAAATGCCTCTTCCATTGCCCTTATTGTAACCTTCTCTCTCCCCTCATACCAATTTAACAAACCGTCACAACCAACCGAAATATGAGAAAGAACAAAAGAGCCTAAAGGGATATCTGGTTGAATAGATCCAGAGGTTCCTATTCTTAATATTTTAAGTCTTCTCTTTTTTTCTTTAGGCAATCTTGTTTCAAAGTCTATATTGGCAAGAGCATCTAGCTCATTTAATACAATATCAATATTATCTGTACCTATGCCGGTAGATAGTACAGTTATTCTCTTCCCTCTATATTTCCCAGTAACTGTAACAAATTCTCTAGAAGAACTCATGAACTCTTTGCTTTCAAAAAATGACGATACCAGCTCTACTCTGCCTGGGTCTCCCACTAATATAATATTATCTGCCAGCTCACTAGGTTTAATGTGCAGGTGAAAAACAGTGCCGTCACTATTTATAATTAACTCCGAAGATGGTATAGCTTTCATAATATATCTCATTAATTTACAAAAATAGCCAATTGTTTTATACTTTTGTACAAAATTTAACCATATGATACAACGAATCCAGACATTATTTCTTTTAGCCGCTACAGGGCTACTTTTCTCTATGTTTTTTTCCGATATGGCTTATAATAGCTCAGAAACAATAAAGTATACCAATATTACTGCTCTGCTTATAATGCTCATAGTTACATGTACTATCTCTTTTGTAACCATATTTTTATATAGACATAGAGTAATCCAAATAAGATTAACCATTTTAAATTCACTAATAATGCTAGGTCTCCAAGGGTGGGTAATGTGGCTGTTCTTCTCAAGACCAGAAGATTTTGCATTCTCAATAACAGCTGTTTTCCCTATTGTTGCAGCTATTCTCACATTTACAGCAATGAGATATATTGCTCGCGACGAAGCTATGGTACGCTCAACATCTAGGCTTAGATAATAAATATGCAATAAGGTATTAGAGTTCCTCTTTAGTGCAATATTTTTTAATTACGCTATAGGCCTCTTCTATCCCTAATTCACCAGCTTTACTCATATCTAGACACCCTTTCTCGTTGTCTTGTAGGTATATTTGAACCAACCCTCTGTTATAGTAAGCCTCTCCTATATTTGGAAAAATCTCTAAGGCCTTACTATACTGGACAATAGCCTCTGGAAGATCGCCAGATAAACAATATAGATTTCCTAGGTTGTAATAAATATAGGGAATTTCTGGAGAGAGATTTACTGCCTTTTTCATATCATGAATAGCTGCAGTATAGTCGTAATTTCTTGTATTACTATCTTTTACTTTTGCTCTTGTTGCTCCAGAGTTATCTAGAGTAAGAACTTGAACATTACTCTCAATAGAAGAGATAAAGTCTATCATTTCTGACTGCAAAGCACCTCTGTTAAGGTAGTAAAATGTCTCTTCTGGGTTTTGCTCAATAGCCTGCCCGTAACATTCGAGTGCTGTATTAAACTGTTTTTTATCTGCCTCTAAAAGAGCCTTTGCAAAAAGGGTAGCATGCTCTTTGCCTATGTGAAGAGAACTATCGGCCAATCTTAAATAGTTAGTTTGTAACTCTAAAGAGATACTTTTTTGAGATGAAGAGAGAGAGACTGGTATAGGCAAACTCTCCATAAAAGCCTCAATTGTTTTATCTCTAAATCTCTTATCTAAAGCAACATACTCTACTCTCCTTTCGGCTGGCCTAAATTTGAAAAGTGGTTTAAGTCTTATATCTACATCTCTGTACTGTAATAACTCATTGCTAAAGTCTTGTTTTGCAAAATCGGCATCTAATGCTAAAAGTCTATCATACTTTTTTGTAGTATCTGCAAGCGAAGCAATAGCAGAGGTATCTGAGCCCCTTTTTGCTCTATACTCGCTCACCTTTTGCTGAGCAGTTTCGTAGTCTCTCTTTGCCGAGTTAAAGCGGCCAAGTTGATTTTTTACATAAGATCTATTCATATAGGCATTTGCAAAATCTGGATAGAGATTAATAGCTTGAGAATAATCGTCCATAGCATCTCTAAACCTGCCCAATTCAATAAATACTGCGGCTCTATTATAATAGGCTAGTACATTATTCGGGTTTATAGATAGTACCCTGTCATAATCTTCTATGGCATTATTATAGTCTCCTATCTGAGTTCTTATAAGAGCTCTATTATAGAGTGTTAGAGCATTGCCTGGGTCTAGTCTAAGAACAGTCTCTAAATCATTTAATGCAGCCATAATCTCTTTATTATCGTAAAGCGCTAGGGCTCTATTAAAGAGTGCAAAAGTGTTAACCGAATCTAACTCTATTGCACTATTAAGATCTTCAATTGCCAAATCTAGCTTTTTCTGCATTATATATATTCTGGCTCGTCTTATATAACCCTCGGGTTCAAATCTATTGAGTGATATTGCTGTCTCATAGTCGTTAATTGCTTTTAAAGTATCTCCTAAAAAAAGATAACTAGCCCCTCTATTCAAATAGGCATCTGGAACTTTTGGCTCTCTTCTAAGAAATAAGTTGAAATCTTCTACTGCTTTTTCAAACTGTTGAGAGAGAAAATAGGTAACTCCTCGGCTAAAATAGAGACCTGCAAAACCTGGCCTCAAATCTACAGCCTCTTCTAAATCTTTTAGAGCTAAATCGTATTTCCCTATCCGGCTATGAGTTATTGCTCTATAATGGTAGGCTGGAGTATAGAGTAGATTAATATAGATGGTTTTGTCAAAGTCTGCTTGGGCACCATAAAAGTCTCCTAAGTTGTATTTTGCAATTCCTCTAAAAAAATATGCCTCATGAAGGGTTGTATCTAGCCTAGTTAGCAAATTGAAATGTTCAATTGCTTGTGCATACTTTCCCTCTATAAGCGCTTGCCTGCCTCGTAAAAAGAACTGCTGCTTATCGTACTGAGCCACAACCAAAACCGAGGTCATTAGCATAAATACAATAACCATTACTATCTTTCTTTTTAAAACAATTACCATATCTTTGAAATAATCTATAAGATGCTTAACTATATAAAGTGCTAAATTACTATTTTTCTCACTATCCTCTCTATCTTAAGGGAAATTTAAAAAATCTAATTTCTTTTTCATTATTACTCCTAAAACAGCTACTTTTGGCAAATATATATAAATATAAATGTTTTTATTTACAGCAACACTATTTGCCCTTTCACTCACTCTGGGGAATAACCCTGCATTAAATGAAGTTGAACAAGTTACAAAATATAGCTCCAGGCCAGATAGTGCCAAAATAGAGAGTACACTTTCATTTATCTCAAACAATCTTACCAAAGGGAGATTGACTGGCACCTCTGGAAATCTTATTGTCTCTTCATTCCTAAGAGATAAAATAGCTAGTATGGGTATGATTCCTTTTTATAGTACCACTTTTTCACAAAGCTTTAAAGTGCCAGGAGACTCAGTAATTGGGAGAAATATTATTGGAGTACTACCATCTCTCTACTACACAGATAAATATATAATTGTAAGCGCCCATTACGATCATCTTGGAATGTTAGGTGGTAAAATATATAATGGAGCAGACGATAATGCCTCTGGAGTAACTGCTCTTTTAACTATTGCTCAATGGTTTTCACAAATGAGGTATAATAGAGAGGGTCCAAGAGTCAATATTATTTTTGCTCTTTTCGATGCAAAAGAGAGTAGTTTAGCTGGGTCGGACTATTTTGCAAATAATCTAAAAATACCCGTGTCAAATATAAAATACAATATTAATTTAGATCAGATAGGTTGTACATTTGCCCCTCCTGGAGATAAAGAGAATTACCTTTTATATGTGGCAGACTCTAGAATAAAAAGACAAATCAGAAGCAAATTAGAGCTGTTAAATAAGTTCCATAATTTAGAAATAGATATAGATCACTCTTTCTATGGAAGTCCTGCTTTTTATGAAGTTTTCTTTAAAACAGGAGATCACTACAATCTTTCTAAAGCTGGAATTCCATCAATCTTATTCACTTCTGGAGTTCATATGCATACATATAAGCCCACAGATGAATACTACTTTATTAACTATCCTGTTTTAATAAATAGAATTAGACTAATATATCTTTTAACTCATGAGCTCACTACTATGTAGTTAAATTTTGCTATTTTAAATACTCTTTAAGAGCACTTGCAGTATAACTACCCTTCTGTTTTACAAGCTCTTCTGGAGTGCCTGCAAAGAGTAGTTGGCCTCCTTTGTCTCCCCCTTCAAGCCCTAAGTCTATGACCCAATCTGCACATTTAACAACATCCATATTGTGTTCAACTACTACAATGGTGTGACCTCTGGCTATTAGAGCATTAAACGAGTCCATCAATTTATTTATATCATGAAAATGTAGCCCTGTAGTAGGTTCGTCAAAAATAAAGAGTATAGATTCATTTTTAGACTCTTTGGCAAGAAAAGAGGCTAGCTTTACTCGTTGACTCTCGCCTCCAGAGAGGGTGCTGCTACTTTGGCCAAGCTGAACATATGAAAGACCTACAGCTTCAAGAGGCTGTAGTTTCTGAGCTATTCTTTGCGATATAGGCTCCTTTTGAGCCTCAAAAAACTCAGTTGCCTCAGAGACACTCATGCATAACACATCGTTAATATTCTTTCCCTTATATTTAACCTCTAAAATATCTTCTTTAAATCTTTTCCCACCACAAGATTCACATACCATTTGAACATCGGCCATAAATTGCATCTCTATGTTTATAACCCCATCTCCTTGACACTCGGGGCATCTCCCCCCATCAATATTAAATGAGAAATGGGAGTGGCCATATTTATTTGCCTTAGCATAGGGTTGGTCAGAAAAGAGACGTCTAATCTCGTCATATATTTTTAAATATGTTGCAGGGTTAGAACGTGAAGACTTACCTATTGGATTTTGATCTATATACTCAACAGAAGAGATTTTAGAGATAGCTCCCGTAAAATCTATATGTGAGCCAGGCTTATCTCCCAACTGATTAATCTCACGATTAAGAGCCGGGTATAAAATGTCTTGAACCAGTGTAGACTTTCCTGAGCCGCTCACTCCTGTTACAGCTGTAAAAACTTTTAGTGGGAATTTAACATCTATCTCTTTAAGGTTGTTCTGGTAGGCACCAATTATTTCTATAGAGCTTGTCCACTCTCTTCTTGAATTGGGTACTTCTATCTTTTAATCCTTTAAGATATCTTGCTGTGAGGCTTCTACTGTTATCTTTTAGTAAAAGTGCTTGTTGTGGAGTGCCAGAAAAAACTACTTCACCACCAAACCTACCTGCTAAAGGGCCAATATCAATTATAAGATCGGCATCTTGCATTATCTCTTTGTCGTGCTCTACTATAAGAACAGTATTACCTAAATCTCGTAGTTTTTTTAAGACCTTCATAAGTCTGTCTGTATCTCTTGGGTGCAAACCAATACTCGGTTCATCTAAAATATAGAGAGACCCTACTAAACTACTTCCTATTGAGCTTACCAAATTTATTCGCTGGCTCTCACCTCCACTTAATGTATTAGATGGTCTATTTAAAGTAAGATAAGGTAGCCCTACATCTATCATGTAAGAGAGACGCCCCAAAAGTTCTTTAAGCACTCGCTCTCCTATTTTACTATCATACTCATCTAATTTTATATTTTCGAGAAAAGAGTAGAGTTCTTCTATACTCATCTCTAAAAGTTCAGAGATGTTTTTGCCAGCAATTTTAACATAGAGAGCCTCTCTCCTAAGCCGTTTACCTTCACATTGGGGGCATGTGGTTTTTCCAGAGTATCTACTAAGCATAATGCGATACTGTATCTTATATTTTCTCTCTTCTATATGCTCAAAAAATTTATTAATCCCTGTAAAGTATGAATTTCCCTTCCATAATAGCTCTTTTTGCGACTCAGAAAGAGCTTTATAAGGTTTATGAATAGGAAAGTCAAATTTGTGTGCATTCTCTATAAATTCATTATAGAAACTGCTCATGGTATGACCTCTCCAACATGCAATAGCCTCTTCATAAATTGTTAAAGCAGGGTTGGGAACCACTAAGCTTGGGTCTATTCCAACAATTTTACCATAACCAGAACAGTTTGGACATGCTCCAATTGGGTTGTTATAACTAAAAAGTGGCTCAGAAGGTTCTTCAAAAGAGATACCATCTCTTTCAAAAAGTGTAGAGAATAACCTTAGATTATAACTTGGCTGTTTATCTGATGTGTTTGTCTGTTTCGAGTGCTCCTCAGATGCAATATAAAGAGCTTCTTTCTCTTGTCCTGTACCTTTCTTAACAGAAAATGCAGTAGTGATAGAGTCAAAAAGCCTCTGCTGAGTCTCTTCAGATGAATCATTCTTTACTCTATCTACCAATAAATAAACCTGTCTATTAAGGTCTATCTCTCTGCTTAGTGCCCTCTCTATTCTTAATATCTCTCCACTACTCCAAAGCCTTGTATAGCCCTCCTCTTTTAATGTGAGTAAGTTGGCTGTGCGAATCTCTTCTTGCTCCCAGCCAATGGGTGCTAAAATATAGATAGTTTCATCTTGGGGCAAAGAGTTTATATATTCAACAACATCAGACACACTATCTTTTTTAACCTCCTTACCTGTTACTGGAGAGTATGTTCTTCCTATTTTAGAGTAGAGTAATCTTAAATATTCATAAATTTCTGTAGTGGTTCCAACAGTAGATCTTGGGTTTCTTGTATTTACTTTTTGCTCTATTGCTATTGCTGGTGGTATTCCAGTAATCTCATCTACATCTGGCTTTGTCATTCTACCCAAAAATTGGCGCGCAAAAGAAGAGAGGCTCTCTACAAAACGTCTCTGCCCCTCGGCAAATATTGTGTCAAAAGCCAATGTAGATTTACCCGAACCAGATATACCAGTTATTACAACCAATTTATCTCTTGGAATCTCTAAGTTTATATTTTTAAGGTTATTAAGTTTTGCTCCCTTAATAACTATACTTTTATGCATTTGCTATTCTATTTACAGATTTAACCCCTTTTAATTTTCTAAGGTTAAATATAAGTTTATCTAATTGGTTGTTATTTGAAACTGCAACCACCATTTTTACATCTATTTTGCCTTTTACATCTGAAATAGAGAATTTACGCAAAGATATTGAAAGAGAATTAATTACTTCAAGTATTTGTTGCCCAGTGGCCTCTCCGTAACCTGTTACCTTAAGCGAAGCTTGAAAGTTTTTACCAGTAACATCTTCCCTCCACTTTACTTTATGTACTCTATATGGGTAGTTTTCAATTAGCCTAGATGCATTGGGGCAACTCATACGGTGAATTTTAATCCCCTCCTTAATGGTTACAAAGCCAAAAACCTCGTCTCCCATAATTGGATTGCAACATTTAGCAAGTTTAAACCCTACGTTACTTACCTTTTCGTCTATTAATAAATAATCTGAATCAGAAACAGAAGTGCGTTTTTCATCTTTAATTACTGGTGGAACAAATACCTCTTTACTTTCTGGTAAAACCTCTCTCTCTTTTTCAGATATAACACTCTTAATATCTGCAAGGTCTAACTCCTCTTTTGCTATAGCTGTATAGAACTCAGTTGCTGTTTTAAATTTATAATGTTTAAGAAGGTACATTATAAGGGTATCGTTAAATTCAAACTTCCAGTTTGTAACTCTTCTCTCTAGTATCTCTCTCCCTTGAAGAGCTTTTTTACCATCTTCCTCTTTTAACTTCTGCTTTATTTTAGCTCTAGCTTTAGAAGAGACCACATATTTTAACCAATCTTGGGTAGGCTTCTGCTTTTTAGTACTCATTATCTCTACCACATCGCCAGTCTTGAGTGGCTCTCTTATAGAGGCTGGCTTTCCATTAATCTTTGCGCCAGAACACCTTACTCCTAAATTGGAATGAATATCAAAAGCAAAGTCTAAGACAGACGAGCCAGATGCAAGCCTTCTTAAATCACCATCTGGAGTAAAAACAAATATCTCTCCTAGCGAAAGACTTACCTCTTTATGTGCCTCCCTTATGTTGCCTGTTTCTAATAGTGTTCTCACTCCGTTAAGCCAAGAAGAGAGCCCCTGTTCGCTTTTTACTCCTTTATATGCCCAATGTGCAGCATATCCATTCTCTGCTATATCGTCCATACGGGTGGTTCTTATTTGAACCTCAACTACATGGTTGTCTTTGGTGTTAACGGTAGTGTGCAAAGATTCATATCCATTCTCTTTGGGAACTGTAATCCAATCTCTTAATCTTTTAGTATCTGGAGTGTAGTTTTCTGTAACAATTGAATAGACTTTCCAACAGAGCTCTTTTTCCCTATCTGGTTCAGAATCTACAATTATTCTAATTGCAAAAATATCTGCTATAGATTCAAATGAGATGCCTTGATTTTGCATTTTTTTATAGATAGAGTAAGCTGTCTTTGTACGACTCTTAAGAGTATATTTTATATGAGCTCTTTTTAGCCCTAATTCTATTGGTTTAACAAAGAGATCTGTAAGTCTTTTACGCTCCTGCTCTCCGGCTTTAAGCTTGTTATTTATAAGTCTATAGTTTTCTGGGTCTGTATATCTAAAAGAGAGATCTTCCATCTCACTTTTAACATTATATAGACCTAACTGATGGGCCAAAGGGGCATAAAGTAAAAGTGTTTCAGTAGCTTTTTTAAGCTGTCTAGATTTTGTAAAAATAGATAGACTACGCATTACCTCGAGCCTATCTGCAAGTTTAATTAATGTTACTCTGGGGTCATTTGAGTAGCTAATAATTAACTTTCTATAATTTTCTGCTTGTAATCCGGTGTCTTTGGGTTTAATCTCAGAGATTTTGTTTAGGCTGTTTGCCATATCGGTTATCTCTTCAGAAAATTGATGTTCATTATCTTTCAATATAGAACGGTCTACCCTAGAGGCTTCGTGCAAGAAAAAAGCAACTACTGCTGGCACCATAAGACCAACTTCTAAAACTATTATTTCACCTACAGCTATTACATGGTTAATAAATGGAGATCCATCGCTCCTAACTTCTTTGGCAAGAGCTTCTTTGGCAATCTCAAGAGATAAATCTAGTTGATCTCTTTCTATTTGCGAAGAAGAGTCTAAAATCTTCTTCATCTGTTTGGAGAACATATAAATGATAGGTCAATTATTTTTTTCAAGCATCTTTTTAAGAGCACTCATCTCATCTCTGAATTTTGCAGCTCTCATAAAATCTAAATCGGCAGCAGCGCTCTCCATCTGGAGTTTTGCAGCTTTAATAGCCTCTTTTATTTGGCTAGGATTAAACGCAGCCATAACAGGGTCTAGCAACAAAGGATTTGCCTCTTCCAATTGTGCATCGTATTCACTAGGTTTACCTAGCACATTTCGTACCCTTTTAACAATTTGAGTAGGAATAATGTTGTGCTTTTTGTTATACTCTCTTTGTTTTTTTCTTCTGCGATTGGTTTCGTCAATTGTTCTTTGCATAGAACCAGTAACTCTATCGGCATACATTATAACTCGGCCATCTACATTACGTGCCGCTCTTCCCGCTGTTTGGGTTAGAGCTCTTTCACTTCTTAAAAATCCCTCTTTATCGGCATCTAATATAGCTACTAAAGAGACCTGCGGTAAATCTAACCCCTCTCTTAAAAGATTCACTCCTATAAGCACATCGAACCTCCCAATTTGAAAATCTTCTAAAATTTCTACTCTCTCTAATGTATCTACATCTGAGTGTATATAGCGGCACCTTATATTTATTTTATCTAAATATTTATCTAACTCCTCGGCCATTCGTTTGGTAAGAGTTGTAACAAGTATCCGTTCATCTTTTACTGTTCTAACTCTTATCTCTTCTAATAGATTATCTACTTGATTTAATGTAGGCCTCACCTCAATAGGTGGGTCTAATAGACCAGTAGGTCTCACAACTTGCTCTACAATGAGCCCTTCAGACACATTTAACTCATAATCTGCAGGGGTTGCACTAACAAATACTCTTTGCCCTAAAATTGCTTCAAACTCGTCAAATTTTAGAGGTCTATTATCTGCTGCTGCAGGCAACCTAAAGCCATGGCCTATTAAGGTCTCTTTACGGGAACGGTCTCCCCCATACATAGCTCTAACCTGCGGTATGGTCACATGACTCTCATCAATAAAAGTTAAAAAATTATCTGGGAAATAATCAATTAGACAAAATGGGCGCATTCCTGGTTTTCTACCATCAAAATAACGGGAGTAGTTCTCTATCCCTGGGCAGTAACCAAGCTCTTTAATCATCTCTAAATCGTACTCTACTCTCTGTTTTAACCTTTTAGCTTCTTGGTGTTTGCCAATCTCGTTAAAGAAATTGAACTGCTCTAACATATCGTCTTGTATTTGAACTATTGCCTCTTTCATCCTCTCCTTTGTGGTTACAAAGATATTTGCTGGATAGATTGGAATCTGGTCTAATTCTTTTATGTGCTCACCAGATATAGGGTCGAAAAACTCAATGCTCTCTACCTCATCTCCAAAAAAAATCACTCTCACAGCATTATCGGCATAAGCTGGGTAGATATCTACAGTATCTCCTTTAACTCTAAATACTCCTCTTTTAAACTCATTTTCATTTCTTGAGTAGAGACTATCTACCAAAGCATAGAGTAATTTACTCCTAGATATCTTTTCACCAACCTTTATGAATATTGTGTTTGAGTGAAAATCCTCTGGGTTTCCTATTCCATAGATGCAAGAGACGCTAGAGATTACAATCACATCTTTTCTTCCAGAGAGGAGCGCACTAGAGGCCGAGAGTCTTAACTTCTCAATCTCTTCGTTTATGCTTAAATCTTTCTCTATATATGTGTCTGTTACAGGGAGGTAAGCCTCGGGCTGGTAGTAGTCGTAATAAGAGACAAAATATTCAATAGCGTTATCTGGAAAAAAAGATTTGAACTCACTATATAGTTGAGCTGCAAGGGTTTTATTATGGCTTAAGATTAAAGCAGGCCTCTGTAACTTCTCTATTACATTAGCCATAGTAAAAGTTTTGCCCGAACCAGTAACACCAAGTAAAGTTGCTGCATTAACACCTTGGCTCAAATATTGAGATAACAACTCAATAGCCTCTGGTTGGTCTCCTGTAGGCTTGAACTTAGACGAAAGTTTAAATCCCATTCAATAATAATCTATTCTCTAATCTTAATTTACAGTGAGCTTTTCACCATTTTAATATAATCTTCTAACCCTAAAGCAACCTTAGCCATTATCTTCTTTTGAAACTCTTCAGAAGCAAGTTGCTCCTCTTCTGGAAGAGAGCTCATAAAGAGAGTTTCAACAAGAATTGCAGGGAAATCTGTTGGTGCTACTAGCGAGAAATTAAAATTCCCTACTAACCCAAAGTTCTTAAGATTGAGTTCTAACATTCTTTTAAGAACACTCTTTGCAAGAGGTCTGTTTTCAATATGTCTGTAATAAGTACTAGTACCCATTTGAGTCAAAGGGTTACCCCCCGCATTACAATGTACAGAGAGTACCATATCTACACCTTCATTAATAAAAAGATCTTTTCTCTCTTGCATAGTCATATCTATATCTTCTGTTCTGCTAAGTATAACTCTACCTCCTCTACTCTCAATCTCTTCTTTAAGCATATAAACCATAGCTAAGTTCAAATCCTTCTCTTTCATACCAGAGGGGCTCACTGCTCCAGTAGATTTGCCTCCATGGCCAGCATCTATACCAAAGTAGAGACCGGCAAGAGAGTTTTTTGATCTAGTTTTAGATTTGCCCTTTAAAACATCTGGAGTGTGCCTAACAGAAATCTCAAGTGCAGTACCAGAGTAGTCTACAGAATAGCCCCAACTGTATTTATCTTTTAGCTTAATAATTACAGAGAGAACATCGCTCTCTTTTTGATTTAGATGAACATATTCAATTGCCTCCAAGTTAAGATATTGTGTTATCCAGTTTGAATTACATGCAACACCATGAATATCTACAACTATTCTATTCAATTGAGGGTCTCTATAAATAGTATATGGCTGCCTCTCCTCTAAAGAGACTCTTACTATATCTCTATTTCCAAATTTTGAAACGGTCCATGAGCCTGTATGAGAGAAGTTAGGCTTTTCTCCAAACGGCAAAATCTCTACAAACTTTTTAGGAATATAGGCATACCTATTTTCAGACAATTTTACTTTATAGAGACTCTCCTCTACAGCAAGTAATTCCATCTTTATTCCCTGAGCAAGAAAATTAATTTTAGCACCTCCTAATCTGTCACCTCCAACTCCGTAGTTGAGATAAGCTCCTCTTTTGGTTACAACAACAGGAAGAGTATATGTAGTTGATGGCTCGGCTACTACAGGCTTCTTTTTTTTATAATAGATTGTAAAACTCTCTTTTTCTACTGTATCGCCTTTTTTAGCTTCTACTTCTACACTATTTTCTCCCTCTTCAAGCAGTAATTCAACCCCAAATGAACCTGTCTCATACTGCTTTACAGAAGCTTTATTAACATAAACTTGAGAGCCTTTTTCTGCTACCCCCACAATGAAATGCACTTTAGAAGCTGTGCTATCTACCTTGCCTCTTACAATTCGTAATATTCTATTTTCCTGAGAATAGAGAGATAGAGATGTAATAGAGGCCAGCACTATGATTGATAATAACTTTAGAATTTGTTTCATGGCTTAATATTTGTTATTAAAGTGTTATAAACTTAAAAAAAGCTTTGCTAAATTTGCACGCTCTTTTAACAAGGCTTTTTATTTATTTGCAAATTTAATCAAAAATTATGGGAACTAATATTTCAAAAAACACTCTATTCCCTGGTCTCTTTATAATGCTAGGCCTTATTTTTCTAGGGATATTTATTAAAAGCGCTGTAATCTCTTTTAAGTCTTACGAGAGAGTAGTTAAAGTTAAGGGTCTTGCTCAAATAGAAGTTCCTGCGAACAAAGTGATATGGCCAGTTGTATATAAAGAGATAGGTAATGATTTATCTACACTATATAAAGCAATTAATCACAAAAACCAAGTTATAATCTCTTATCTCAAATCTAAAGGCTTAGAAGAGAATGAGATTTATGTATCTGCTCCTTCAATTATTGATATGAATGCAGAGAGGTACCAAAGTCAGCCCTCTAAATACCGTTATAACATCACTAGTGTAATTACTGTGACATCAAATAAGGTAGAGTTGGTTAGTAAAATAATCTCAAGCCAGTCTGAGCTTCTTAAAAAAGGAGTAGCACTTTTAGCTGGAGATTACCAATATCAAACTCAATATCTATACACTCTACTAAACCAAATTAAACCCTCTATGATAGAGGAAGCAACTAAAAATGCAAGAGCTTCTGCCCAAAAATTTGCAAAAGACTCTAATAGCAAACTTGGTAAAATTAAAACAGCAAGCCAAGGGCAGTTCTCTATTTACGACAGAGATGCCAATACACCTCAAATAAAAACTGTAAGAGTTGTGAGCACTATAGAGTATATGCTTCGCGACTAATAAAACACAATCATATTAAAATATTAAAGTAATTATGGAAATTTGTAATGTACACGCACGTGAGATTCTTGACTCAAGAGGAAACCCCACAATTGAAGTAGATATTAACCTTCTTTCTGGCGCTTTTGGAAGAGCCGCAGTACCTTCTGGAGCATCAACTGGAATAAACGAAGCTCTTGAACTAAGAGATGGAGATAAGGCTCGTTATATGGGTAAAGGCGTTCAAAAAGCAGTAAGAAATGTAAACGAAATTATAGCACCTGCATTAATGGGTATGAGTGCGCTAAACCAAGCAGAAATAGATAACTTCTTAATAGAATTAGACGGTACACCAAATAAGTCTAAACTAGGTGCCAATGCTATGCTAGGAGTCTCTCTGGCAGTTGCAAAAGCAGCAGCAGACTACCTTCAAATTCCCCTATATCGCTACATAGGCGGGACTAATGCAGTTACCCTACCCATTCCAATGATGAATATTATTAATGGCGGTTCTCACTCAGATGCTCCAATAGCATTCCAAGAGTTCATGATTCGCCCTATAGGTGCCCCTAGCTTTAAAGAGGCTCTAAGAATGGGTGCCGAGATTTTCCATAACCTTAAGAAAATATTTCATGATAGAGGCCTCAGCACAGCTGTAGGAGACGAAGGTGGCTTTGCCCCTACTCTAAAAGGGACAGAAGATGCTTTAGACTCTATTATAGCAGCCATTGAAAAAGCAGGTTATAAACCAGGTAAAGAGATTACTATAGCTCTAGACTGCGCAGCTAGTGAATTCTACGAAAATGGTATTTACGACTACTCAAAATTTGAAGGCAAATCAGGAGTAAAAAGAGATGCAAAAGCTCAAGTAGAATACCTAAAAGAACTTGTTAGCAAATACCCCATAGATTCAATTGAAGATGGTATGGACGAGCAAGATTGGGATGGATGGAAACTTCTAACAGACCAGCTGGGCTCTAAAATTCAACTTGTTGGAGACGATAATTTTGTAACTAATGTTGAGTTCCTCAAAAAAGGAATAGAGATGGGTTGCTCCAACTCTATACTTATTAAAGTTAACCAAATTGGTACCTTAACAGAGACATTAAATACAATTGAACTTGCCCATAGAAATAAATTTACAACGGTTACCTCGCACCGCTCAGGTGAAACTGAAGATTACACTATTGCAGATATTGCAGTAGCCACAAACTCAGGTCAAATTAAAACAGGCTCACTAAGCCGTTCAGACCGCATGGCAAAATACAATCAACTTCTTCGTATTGAAGAGGAGTTAGGCTCTCTTGCAAAATATGGCAGAGAGTAATAAACAAACTGTTTTTTCCTTAAAAGAGGCTGTCTAAAAATTGGGCAGTCTCTTTTTTTTGCTAAGCAATCACCTACTAATAATAAGGTTACAACATAGATAGATCTTTAAAACTATGATATATATACTTGGCACCCTCTTCCTGCGAAGCAATTTTATTAATTATTATCTAGTTACTGGGTGGGAAACTTTATCTCAGGAGATGATTGGACACAAGTTGCTAATTACATGGTAGTTAGCTTTTGAAAACAACCCCTTTTTAAGGCAATTTAAAAAACTAACTATCTGTTTACCAAGTATTTACTTGTAATCATCTCCTGGCAATGTTCGCTTTGCTCTGCTCAACATAAAGCAACATCCCTTTTTCAGCTAATTAAATGAAGTGGTGTGAGCAGAGCTACTAGGTGGGGAAATTTAGTGAGCAGTAAGTAGGTCTACAATTGTGAAGAGGGCAAAAATTATAGAAGCTATACCGTTTGCTGTGAAAAAAGCTGCATTAATTTTAGAAAGATCTTTAGACGAAATAATAAGATGCTGCCATAATAGTAATAGAGAGAATATTATAGCACCTACTATATAAATAACACCTAGGTCTTCTACTGAAAGGTAAAACAGAACCAACATTGGAAGCACCAAACAGTGACTAACTGAAGAGATTATTAAAGCTTTTTTAGTTCCTGCCAACTGAGGTATTGAGTGAAGCGAATTCTCTTCATCAAATTTTTCATCGCCAAGAGAGTAGATAATATCAAAACCACTAACCCAAAATAGAACTAATATAGAAAGAACAACTGGAGCTATGTGGAATGTGCCTGTAACTGCAATATAAGCCCCTGTTGGGGCAATAGAGAGTGCAGCCCCAAGAACATAGTGGCTTAACGCACTAAAGCGCTTAAAATAGCTATATCCGAGCAAAACTAAAAGAGTTGGAAAAGCTAGCACAAAACTCAATAGATTAATGAACCATGCAGCTATAAGAAATATTAATAAGTTAATAATAACAAATCTAAGAGCAGCTCTGGCAGAGATCTTCCCAGATGGAATTTCTCTCTCTTTTGTTCTAGGGTTTAAACTATCTATATCTCTATCTACATATCTATTAAAACCCATAGCAGCATTTCTTGCCGATACCATAGCTACAAGTACAAGAAATAATAGGGGTATTGAAAAACTCGCCTTAGAGATAGTAAGAGCTAAAACAAAACCAACAAGAGCAAAAGGTAAAGCAAAAAGAGTGTGAGCGAACTTAACCATTGCTAAATAGTTTTGTACACTTTTAATTCTCTTAATCATTTTAAAACTCTATAAATTAATAAAAGCAGAGCTAAGTCTAAGTAGTAAAAACTACCGTAAGGTGGCTCCAAACTCATTTATGAACTTAGTTAGAAACTTATTCATTATTTTCTCTACATGCTTGTCTGTAAGCGTCTTATCTTTATCTTGAAGAGTAAAGCTAATTGCATACTGCTTTTTCCCAGCTGGTATTTTATCTCCTCTGTAAACATCAAAAAGAACAATGTTTTTAAGTAGCTTTTTCTCAGTAGATAAAGCACAATTACGAATATCTGAATAAGATATTTCTTTATCTATCAAAAGAGCTAAATCTCTAGTAACTTCTGGATATTTAGGGAGCTCTTGATAAAGCACTTTATTCTTCTTTACCATATTTAATAAAACATCCCAAGATATTTCTGCTCCATAAATAGCCTGCTTAATATCGAATTTCTTAAGCAAAGATGCACTTATAGTTCCCATTACTGCAACTGTTTTACCACCCTTTGTTTTGATTGTTAAGCCTTCTGCAAACAGATCGGCTGGAGCTACCTCATACTCTAACTCAAAAATATCTACTCCAAAACGTTTAAAAATCAATTCTAAATAGCCTTTAAGCATAAAGTAAGAACCTCCACTACGCTTGCCTCTCCAGTAAGGCTCACCTTGACCTGTTACAAAAAGAGACAATTTTGAACTCTCTACATGTTTTTCAAGCTCAGTTTTGCTATTATTACTAGTTATTAAGCTATATACATTACCGAACTCAAATAACTTTAGTTCACTATTTTGGTGATTAATATTATATGATATTACCTCTAACCCATTCAACAGCAGGGTTTGGCGCATTGAGTTTAAATCTGAACTAAGAGGGTTTAGTAATGAAACTAAATTCTCTTGTGGGAAAGTTGTTAGTTTAGAGTAGTAGTCGCTTTTAGTTAATGAGTTATTCATTGTCTCATAAAAACCATTGTTCACCAATAGATTTGCACACAACTCTCTTATCTTTTCTGGATCTGGCTCTATTCCAGGTGAAAGAGATGCACTCATTCTTTGAGGAAGCTCAATATTGTTATAGCCATATATTCTTAATACCTCCTCTACAACATCGCATTCACGAGTTACATCTACCCTATACATTGGCACAGCTACTTCGCAACCATTCTCTTGTTCTTTTAAAATATCAAATTCTAAATAAGATAAGATTGAAAGAATATTCTCTTTGCCAATTTTCTTTCCAATAAGAGACTCTATCCTTGCATAATCTAAAGATATTTTCACCCTATTTAAAGGTTCAGGCTCACACCTAACAATATCTCCAACAATTTTTGCTCCCGCTATCTCACATAGAAGTTGAGTAGCTCTCTTACATGCATAAGTTAATACCTCTGGGTCTGCCCCCCGTTCATAACGAAAAGAGGCATCTGTTTTGAGAGTATGTCTTTTTGAGCTTTTTCGCACAGAAACAGGGTTAAAGTAGGCGCTTTCCAAGAATATAGCAGTAGTTGAGCTAGACACTCCAGAATCTTCTCCACCAAAGACTCCCCCAATACACATAGGCTTAGATTGATCGCAAATCATTAAATCTTGGCTACTTAGTTCTCGTTCAACACCATCTAAAGTTTTAAACTTCTCTTTCTCCTTAGCTCTTCTTACAACAACTGTCTCTCCTTCAATTTTATGGTAATCAAAAGCATGTAAAGGATGGCCTGTTTCATGCAATACAAAGTTGGTTATATCAACCACATTATTTATTGGTCTTATACCAATAGAACGCAATAATTTTTGAAGCCAATCTGGCGACGGAGCTACCTCAATGTTATCTAATGTAATTCCATAATATTTTGGAGCTCCCTCTGGAGCCTCTAACTTTATCTTTATTGAGCTTGTATTACCTAGAGAACGAGGAAGTTTGTCAAAATCTAATACAGATGGAATTTCAAAATTACTATGCAAATTATGAAACTTAAGATATGCATTCAAATCGCGAGCAACACCAATATGCGAGGCAGCATCAACTCTATTAGGAGTTAAACCAATCTCAAACACTATATCTGTCTCAAGGTTTAAAAACTCTTTTGCGCTTAAGCCAATTTGTGACTCCTGCGGCAACACCATAATGCCATCGTGAGAGTCACCTATCCCAAGCTCATCCTGGGCACAAATCATTCCCATACTCTCTTGACCTCTAATCTTAGATTTTTTAAGTTTAAGAGTCTCTCCATTAGAAAAAGTTAAAGTTGTTCCTACTGTTGCAACAAAAACCTTCTGACCAGCAGCTACATTAGGGGCACCACAAACAATGTTGAGCAAACCTTCCTTACCAATATCTACTTTTGTAACACTTAGTTTATCTGCATCTGGGTGCTTCTTACATTCAACTACTTCTCCTACTACAACTCCCTGCAAACCTCCTGGTATCTCCTCTACTTGCTCTACTCCTTCTACCTCTAAACCTATTGCGGTTAATATATTTTCTACTTCAAGAACTGAAATATTTGTATCTATATATCTTCTAAGCCAGTTATACGATATTTTCATATGGTACGTTTTTATATATTTTTGAAATTAATTCTGTCTCTTTTTGGTAAAAGTCTAAAACTATTAAAAAAGTGACTCTACAAACTCTTTTTTATTAAAGAGTTGTAAATCTTCAATTTTCTCTCCTACTCCTATGAACTTTACAGGAATTTTAAATTGGTCTGATATTCCTATAACAACTCCACCTTTGGCTGTTCCATCAAGCTTAGTAACTGCAAGAGCAGTAACGTCTGTAGCTTTAGTAAACTCCTTTGCTTGTAAAAAGGCATTTTGCCCGGTAGATCCATCTAAAACTAAAAGCACTTCATGGGGAGCATCTGGAATAACTTTTCTCACAACATTCCTTATTTTAGTTAACTCATTCATAAGATTAACCTTATTATGAAGCCTACCTGCAGTATCTATCAAAACCACATCGGCACTAGTAGCTACTGCTTTTGAGACTGTATCGAATGCTACAGAGGCAGGGTCAGACCCCATATTTTGCTTAACAATAGGCACTCCTGCTCTTTCACTCCAAATAGTTAGTTGTTCTACTGCAGCTGCTCTAAAGGTATCTGAAGCTCCTAATATAACCTCTTTACCAGAAGCTTTTAATTTTGCAGCTAACTTCCCTATTGTAGTGGTTTTTCCAACTCCATTTACACCAACAACTAAGATAACATATGGCTTTTTAGAAAAATCAAATGGTTCTTGCTCTGTATAGTTATCATCTATATTAAGCAAATCTTCAATTTCACTTCGCAAAATTGAGTTTAGCTCAGAACTATTCATGAACTTATCGCGCGCAACTCTCTTTTCTAGCCTCTCTATTATTTTAAGTGTTGTCTCTACACCTATATCAGATTCAATAAGAGCCTCTTCTAAATCATCTAAAGTTGTTTCATCTACTTTAGATTTACCCGCAACAGCTCTAGAAAGTTTTTCAAATAACCCAACTTTAGTTTTTTGCAAACCCTCTTCGAGTGCTTTTTTCTCTTCTCTACTTTTAGAGCCAAACAATCCAAAAAGTGCCATATTCATTATTTTAACTAACAAAGATACTAATAATAGTTTATTACTAAGAGATAGTAATAAAAAAACCTGGCACAAAAAAATGTACCAGGTTATATGTGATTTCAATTAAATTGATTACTTGTTAAAGAACTCCTTAACCTCATCTGTAGGAATCATCTCTTCTTGAAAGAGATAAGAACCGCTACGGTCTGAGCGTACCATGCGAATACACTTAACACTTTTTTTATTAGATGCTTTATCTGCAGAGAACTTAGCAACTGATTTCTTAGCCATTATATTTAATTTTTAACTGTTCTTACTTAATCTCACGATGAAGAGTTACCTTCTTCATGAACTTGTTGTATTTTTTACGCTCTAAACGTTGGGTCGTATTTTTTTTATTCTTGGTAGTGATGTATCTAGAAATTCCAGGAACACCACTTTCTCTTTGCTCGGTACACTCCAGTATAACCTGAACTCTGTTACCTTTCTTTGCCATATTGCTTTATGTATTAGATCACGTTGATTAAACCTTTAGCCTTAGACTCTTTTAAAACAGCACTAAGACCCTTCTTATTAATAGTTCGCATACCTGCAGCCGAGACTTTAAGATTTATAAATCTTTGCTCATCTTCTAACCAAAAACGTTTATTCTGCAAATTGGGTGCAAACTCGCGCTTTGTCCTGCGCTTAGAGTGAGAAACATTGTTCCCAATCATTCTCATCTTTCCTGTAACTTGACAAACTCGTGCCATTGTATATAGTAAAATTTAATATTTTTTCAAGGGTTGCAAATATCGGGAATATTTTTTTCTTATCCAAAATATTTACACAAATTTAAATATCCTCTTCCATCTAATGTTTTTTGGAAAAGCTTTGAATCGGTTTTTTGAAAACCATATCACAGCTGGCGACCCCACAATGTGAGACTCTGGTACGAAACCCCAATAGCGTGAATCTAAAGAGTTGTGCCTATTATCGCCAAGCATAAAGTAGTAGTTCATTTTAAAGGTATAACTATCGCTAGCTATATCATTGATGTAAATAATCCCATCTTTTATAGAGAGTTTATTGTTTTCATAAGTCTCTATTATTCTATGGTACAGAGGTAAATTTTCCATTGTAAGCTCAACTTGCTCTCCCTCTTTAGGTATCCATAATGGGCCAAAGTTATCTTTAGTCCATTTAAATGTTTCACCCTCCGAGAAGGGAAAAATCATCTGTTTAGAATCGGGGAAATCTGGAGGATAAAGATCTATATTCTGCTTAACATCTTTGACATTGGCAAAAGCTAGAACCTCAACTGCCTCTTTTTGATTCATTGGGAAATCTGGATAACCAGGTAGTGCAGAGTCAAAATAGAGCTCCTCTGGGTTTAACCCCATTTGATCAATGATTTTAGGATTTAACTGAGTTCCATTAGTGTAAACAGTATATGTATTTTGTATACCAGGATAAAATTTCTGAGCTTTTCCATTAATATGTACAAGCCCATCTAAAATCTCCATTGTATCTCCTGCTACTGCTACACATCTTTTTACGTAGTTATCCTTTTTATCTACAGGCCTCACAACAATTGGTCCATACATGTTAATTGTCTGCTTTCTGCCATTAATGCGAATATGGGTATAATAATCTTCTGTAGGTAACTGAGTGAGAACCGTATCGCCATGTGGAAAATTAAAAACAACTATATCGTCATTTTTTACATCTGAGAAACCAGCAAGTCTTCTGTATGGATTCTGTATCCAAGTTAAGTAGGACTCTCCACCAGTAATAGGTAGAACATTATGTACAAGAGGAAAAGAGAGCGGAGTTTGTGAAACCTTAGGCCCATATGAGAGCTTACTAACAAAAAGATAATCTCCTGTCATAAGTGACCTCTCCATAGACGATGTAGGAATCATATACGCCTCAAAGAAAAAAGACTTTATAAAAGTAGATACAATTAAAGCAAAAACAATTGCATCTAACCAATCTAACCATACATTTCTTTTTTCTCCCTCTTTATAACGTTTTTTCCAGAAGGCCCATTTTACTTTACGGGTAATAAAGATATCGAAAATAATAGCAAGTCCTAAAAGGAACCACCAATTTCCAAACCAAATTACCCAAAGCAAATATAAAAGAGCCCAGATACCAAACCTGAACCACTTATTGCCTTTTATCTGGAGAATATCCAACCTAAATCTATTTTACTGAGTTTATAATTGCTTCGAAGGCTTTAGGATTATTCATGGCAAGATCTGCAAGAACCTTTCTGTTCAAACCTACATTTTTTTCAGAGAGTTTACCCATAAATTGCGAGTAATTCATCCCATGTTGCCTTGCTGCTGCATTAATCCTTTGAATCCATAACGCACGAAAAGTACGTTTTTTGTTTTTACGATCACGGTAGGCATAAGTTAAACCCTTTTCATAGGTATTCTTAGCTACTGTCCAAACATTTGCACGTGCAAGAAAATTACCACGTGTTAGTTTTAAAATTTTTTTACGGCGGGCTCTTGAGGCCACCGAGTTTACCGATCTAGGCATACTACACTAAGTTGATTTTAAGAATGCCAGCGCTCTCCTCCAATTGAGAAACTTTTCCTGCTGTACATTCAGATTAATAATAATTGTAATTAAACTACTAAAAGAGACTTAATTCTTTTCTCATCTGAAGGAGAAACTAATGCAGAGTAGGTTAAATTCCTTTTTTGCTTTTTAGTTTTCTTTGTAAGAATGTGACTCTTGTAGGCGTGTTTTCTTTTTACTTTACCTGTTCCGGTAAGCTTAAAGCGCTTTTTAGCACCGGAGTTGGTCTTAATTTTTGGCATTTTTATATTTGATTTAATTAAGATTTACTTTTTCTTTGCTGGAGATAACATCATTATCATCCTTTTTCCTTCTAATTTTGGCATCTGCTCGGCTTTGCCATATTCGTCTAGTTCATATGCAAAACGCAATAGGAGTTTTTCTCCTTGGTCTGCAAAAAGAATAGATCTACCTTTAAAAAAGACAAAAGCTTTAACTTTAAAACCCTCTTCTAGAAATGACTTTGCATGTTTGAGCTTAAATTGAAAGTCATGTTCGTCTGTATTTGGGCCAAATCTAATCTCTTTTATTACAATTTTTTGAGTATTAGCTTTTATCTCCTTAGCTTTCTTCTTTTGCTGATATATAAATTTTTGGTAGTCAATTATCTTACAAACAGGAGGGTCGGCCTTAGGAGAAATCTCTACAAGATCTAACTCCATCGACTCTGCCATTTTGATTGCCTCTAATGTTGAAAATATTCCTGGGTTGGGTATATTGTCTCCTACAACCCTAACTGTTGGGTTAGTAATGTCATTATTCATCCGTGGTCCATCATCGGCTCTTCCTGGCATATTTCTTCTGCCATAATTTCTTCTACCTGACGGTGAACTATTTGTTCTTTTAACAAATCCTCCGGAACGAGGTTTAAATGGTGTTGCGATAAGCTATTCCTCCTATAATTTAATTAATAATCTATTTTATATCTATTTGAGCTTTAATCTCTTCTTCAATCATGGTAACGAAATTTTTGGCGCTCATTTGGCCCTTATCTCCCTCTCCTTGTCTTCTAACAGAGATCATATTACTCTCATTCTCTTTTTCACCAACAATAAGGAGGAATGGAACTCTTTTTAGCTCATTCTCCCTGATCTTCTTACCTATAGTCTCGTTACGGTCGTCTACGGAGGTGCGAATATCGGAATTATTCAAGAAATCTGCAACTTTTTTTGCGTAATCGTTGAATTTCTCACTTATTGGTAATATTACAGCCTGCTCAGGTGTGAGCCATAATGGGAATTTTCCACCTGTATGCTCAATCAAAACTGCAATAAACCTCTCCATAGATCCAAAAGGAGCTCTATGAATCATAACAGGCCTATGTTTGTTATCGTCTGCTCCTACATAGTCTAAATCGAATCTCTCTGGGAGGTTGTAATCTACCTGAATAGTACCAAGCTGCCACTTCCTTCCAATAGCATCTTTAACCATAAAGTCAAGCTTAGGGCCATAAAAAGCAGCCTCGCCTGTCTCTACTACTGTGCTTAACCCTTTTTGAGCTGCTGCCTTAATAATTGCACTCTCTGCTTTATCCCAATTCTCATCTGAACCTATATACTTCTCTTTGTTATTTGGGTCTCTCAGTGAAATTTGAGCGGTATAGTCTTTAAAGTTTAAAGTTCTAAATATATAGAGAACAATATCAATTACTTTAATAAACTCCTCTTCTAGCTGGTCTGGTCGGCAAAAGATATGAGCATCGTCTTGTGTAAAGCCTCTTACTCTAGTTAAACCGTGGAGCTCGCCACTTTGTTCATATCTATAAACTGTTCCAAACTCGGCGAGTCTCAAAGGCATATCTTTATAAGACCTAGGTTTAGTTTTATATATCTCACAATGGTGAGGGCAATTCATTGGTTTGAGTAGAAACTCCTCTCCCTCTTGAGGTGTGTGAATTGGCTGGAAAGAGTCTTCGCCATATTTAGCATAATGGCCAGATGTTACATAGAGCTCTTTCTGTCCAATATGAGGAGTTATAACAGGTAAATAACCATGTTTTTTCTGTACATCTTTAAGAAAATTCTCTAATCTCTCTCTTAACATAGCTCCCTTTGGTAACCATAAGGGTAAGCCTTGCCCTACTCTTTGAGAAAAAGCAAATAGCTCAAGCTCTTTACCTACTTTCCTATGGTCTCTCTTTTTAGCCTCTTCTAGCATTACTAAGTATTCATCTAGTAGTTTTTTCTTAGGGAATGTTATTCCATAAATTCTAGTGAGCATTTTGTTGTTCTCATTTCCTCTCCAGTAGGCGCCTGCTATAGAGGTGAGTTTTATTGCTTTTATAACGGAAGTATCGGCAAGATGTGGCCCCCGGCAAAGATCTGTAAAAGATCCACTTGTGTAAAAAGAGATTGTTCCATCTTCTAAATCTTTTATTAGTTCACACTTATATTCATCTCCCTTCTTAGAGTAGATGTCCATAGCTTCTTCTTTAGAGATCTCTTTTCTTACAAATGTCTGCTTCTCTCTTGCGAGCTCAAGCATTTTATCTTCAATTTTCTTGAGATCTGCTTCTGTAATTTGTCTGTCTCCTGTATCTACATCGTAATAGAACCCAGTCTCAATAGAGGGGCCAATTCCAAATTTAATACCTGGATAAAGTAACTCTAATGCCTCTGCCATAAGGTGCGAAGAGGAGTGCCAAAAGGTGCTTTTTGCCTCTTGGTCTTCCCACTTATGCAACTTTATAGTTGAGTGGTCATTAATAGGTCTATTTATATCTGTTACTTCTGAATTAACTGTAGCAGCAAGAATATCTGACGCTAACCTAGGGCTAATTGAACTGGCTATTTCAAAAGGAGTAACTCCTTTTTCATATTGACGGACTCCACCATCTGGGAAAGTAATATTAATCATATAGTAGTACATTTCTTGTTAACTTGCAAAAGTAAAAATAATTTTAATAAAATCTAAATTTTGTACAAATACATATTTTATCTAAATTTGATAAATTAAAATACAACAATCAACCCTGAAAACCAAATAATTATGCAATCAAACAGATGGAGCTCAGCCGCTACTAATGGAATTTTACTTGCTATAATAACCATTATAAGCGTTCTCATACAAGCTGTATTTGAACCAACTAACAAGATAATTAACTTTGCTATCTGGGCAATAAAAACTGTAGGTAGTATCTGGCTTCTCTACTACTTTATTAAAGAGTATGCTAAGCATTTTAATAAATTTACCTATAAAAATGGATTTCACTACGGCTTCTTAGTTGCTTTTTTCTCTTCTATACTTTGTGCCGCATATATGTTCTTGCACTATGCCGTAATATTCCCAGATTCTATAGCTGCTCAAACAGATCAAATAATGGAAATGATGGCCTCTACCAATCCAGAAGGGATGGATGCATTTGAAAAGATGATTCCAATGATGCCTCAAATTATTTTTATCTCTACATTTATATACAACACAATTATTGGTCTTATTGCCTCTGCCATAATGGCAAACTACACTAAAAAAGGTTCGTTTTTTGACGAGCCATCCAACTTATAAGTAACATGGATTTATCTATTGTAATATCTGTTCTAAATGAAGAAGAATCTCTTAGAGAACTCATCCCGTGGATAAAGCAAGCATTGGAGGGAGAAGACTTAGAGTATGAGATTATCATTATAGATGATGGAAGTACAGATAGGTCTTGGACTGTTATTGAGCAACTTGCAAACGAATATCCAATAAGAGCTATCTCTTTTCGCCGTAATTATGGCAAATCTGCAGCACTCTATTGTGGGTTTGAGATGGCACAGGGGAGCTATGTTGTTACCATGGATGCAGATCTTCAAGATAGCCCAGAAGAGATTCCTGCAATGATAAAAATGATTAAAGATGAGGGTTACGATTTAGTTTCTGGCTGGAAAAAGAAAAGACACGATAATTTTTTCAGCAAAAACATTCCGTCTAAAATTTACAATGCTACAGCAAGAAGGGTTACAAAAATAAAGCTTCACGATATGAATTGTGGGCTTAAAGCATATAAAAGAGAGGTTGTAAAAAACATTGAAGTATACGGTGAGATGCACCGTTATATTCCCTATCTCTCTAAAAATGCTGGCTTTTCAAATATAGGGGAAAAGGTTGTTGCTCACAAAGCTAGAAAATTTGGAAAAAGCAAATTTGGTATGAATAGGTTTATTAATGGTTTTTTAGATCTATTGTCTTTGTGGTTCCTCTCTCGCTTTGGAAAAAAACCCATGCATTTTTTTGGGTTAATAGGCTCACTTACATTTATTATAGGAGCTGGGACATCTCTCTATCTAATAGTTCAAAAAATAGTAACCCAATCTAAAGGATTACCTTTTAGAGCAGTTACAGACCAGCCTCTTTTTTACATCTCTTTGGTAGCACTAATTATAGGTGTGCAGCTGTTTTTATCTGGCTTTATTGCAGAATTAGTTAGCAGAAACAGTAGTGAGAGAAATAATTATAAAATTAAAAAAAGATTATAGCTTAGTAATTATTTCATTTCTTTTCGTACTTTTGCAAAAAAACAAATAAACTATGAAAACTTATTCATTTCCTAGCGTTTATGAATCTACAATAAGAGATTTCGCTACAAATAACGACCCTATTCTTGGCTTCTCTAAGCTAAAGTATGACGGTTCAGATTACCTTGTTGGTTTACAAGCCTTAAATGAAGGAATATCGCCTCATAAAATAATAAATCCTTCACCAGATGAGCTAGATTACAAGGTAATAAGCCAATCTGCTCTGCTGCTGGCTAGCAATTCATTACAAACAGATGTTAAAAATGGGAAAACACCCAAATTGATTATAACAAGTGGGTTTCCAAATGCAACTTTTCAATTCAACAAAGATGAGGCAATTAAATATTTTAAAAATGACAAACTCATCACCTATTTTAAAGTAGACGAAGATGGAACTCAAAACTACGAGCAGAGAGTTGTCTCTATAAAAAATGTAAACATTATTCCTGAACTAGTTGGATGTGATACTGCTGTAAGAAACGGAGAGAGCCCTATAGATGGTAGTTTCATTCTAATAAGTCTTGGATATGGAACATGCGAAGGAGTGCTAAGTACTCCAAATGGGTTAAGTGCAAGAACTCTTTTTAGCACACACGGTATTAGTTATCCTGTAAATCTTTTTACTCAGGAACTCTCTAAACATACGTACCTACAAATGCGCACAGAGCACCAGATAGACCATCTCTTTAGTAAAGGGTTTATGTTTGTTAACCGAAAGAAAAAAGACTTTACTAATGAGAAAAAAATAGCTTTAGAGATGTATTACAACAACGTTGTATCTCCTACTATAAGAAGATATATTTCAGATCAAGATTTTGAATCATGTAATAAAATTGTAATAGCCGGCGGCGGTGCTTTACACAAAGATATAATAGATTTATTCAACCAAGAGTTTGGAGAGATTCTTACAGTTCATATTTATGAAAATCCAGATAAATGTGCAGCAAATGGATATGCATTATATTCAAAAACAAACTACAATTTAAACATGAAAGAGAATCTTTACTCTACAGATGACCCAGATGATTTAGTTTTTTTAGGAATGGATCTGGGGAATGCTAGTACTTCTGTATCTATCATTAAAAATTAATACGCAAATTTTTACATTTACAGTATTATAAACTATAAAAAAGAGGCTATCAATAATAGATAGTCTCTTTTTTATATACTACACTGTAGATAATAGCACTACTTTTCTTCTGACTCTGCTAGCGTTTTTAAATTCGCTTCAAACTCCTCTTCTGTTATTATTCTACAAGAGCCGTTATATACCCCACCCTCTTCTATAAAAACTTTATTACAGGCAATTTTACCTTTAAAACTACCTGTTTTTCTTAGACCAAAATACTCTCTAATTAAAACTTTCCCATCCATTTTCCCCCACACATCACAACTCTTTGCTACAGCATCTCCTATAAGTTGAGCAGAATCGCCAATTACAAGCTTTCCTGTTGTAGTTATTTTACCCTCAAAAAAACCATCAATACGAATATCTGAATTAGAAGTAAGAGTTCCATGAAACTCAGACCCCAAAGCTATTCTATTAACATCATTTATTTGAGAAGAAACTTCATGTTTAGACATTTGCTTTAATTTTATATATGAATAACTCTATTATGAACCACAGAAGCTGCCTCCATTATTGCCTCACTCATAGTTGGGTGTGGATGAATTGATTGAATAATATCTTTAGCTGTAACCCCTTTTGTTCTACCCACTACAATTCCTGAAAGCATCTCTGTTACATTTGCACCTATTAGATGAGCACCTAAAATAGTATCGTCTTGGGGGTTAATAAGTAGCTTAACAAACCCATCCCTCTCTCCAGATGCCGAGGCTTTTCCAGAAGCAGTAAATGGGAACTTTCCTACTTTATACTCAATACCTTTCTCTTTGAGGGCCTTCTCTGTACTTCCAACAGATGCAATCTCTGGAGAAGTATAAATGCATGCAGGTACATTTCCATAATCTAAAGGAAGAGGGTCTAAACCTGCAATTTTCTCTACACAGCACTCTGCCTCGGCAGATGATACATGAGCAAGAGCTGGCGTTGCAATAACATCTCCAATAGCATAAATTCCGTGTACATTAGTAGAGTAAAAATCATCTACAACAATTTTCCCTTTTTCAACTTTTACTCCCAACTCCTCTAAACCCAAGTTTTCTACATTTGAAACAACTCCAACAGCACTCAACACCTTCTCTACCTCAATAATCTCTTCTCCTTTCTTTGTTTGAACTGTGACTTTACAGTTTTCTCCACTAACATCTACCTGTTTAACTTGAGCAGAAACCATAACTTTAATACCCATTTTTCTAAATGAACGACTAAGCTGGGCCGAAACCTCATGGTCTTCTAACGGAACAACAGATGAAAGGTACTCTATAAGATGAACCTGAGAGCCCATTAAGCGATAAAAATATGCAAATTCACTTCCAATGGCACCCGAGCCAATAACTGCTATGCTTTCTGGTATAGTCTCTGGGGTTAATGCGTGGCGGTAAGAGATAATCTTTTCTCCGTCTATAGGAGCAAACGGGAGGGAATTAGCTCTTGCACCTGTTGCAATTATAATGTTCTTTGCTTTATAAATCTCTTTTTTACCCTCTTGGTCTAAGACTTCTACCTCTCCCTCTTTTACAATTCTACCAAATCCATTAATTACAGCTATCTTATTTTTTTTAAACAGATAATCTATCCCTCGGCTCATTCCAGCAGCAACATTACGGCTTCTCTCTACTACTTTAGTAATATTTGGAGTAACCTCGCCTGATATCTCAAAGCCATACTCTGCTCCCTTTTGAGCATAATGCAAGGCTTGAGCACTTTTTAATAGAGCCTTTGTTGGGATACAACCCCAGTTCAGACAGACCCCCCCCATTTCTGATTTCTCTACTACTGCAACACTTAGCCCAAGTTGAGCTGCTCTAATTGCAGCAACATAACCACCTGGCCCCGATCCAATTACTATAATGTCATACATATCTAACCTTTAATTTATTAAAACATAAATAACTTTTGCAAAATATTACTGATTTGCTCCATGGCAATTTTTATACTTTTTACCACTACCACATGGGCATGGCTCATTTCTACCAACTTTCTTCTCTACACGTACGGGTGCCTGCGATTTTGGCTCACCAGAAGATGTCACTAAATCTTTTCTAGATGTTTGCAAGTTAGAAAGATCTGCCTTTTGCCTCTGTTCTTGGCGTAATTTTGCAGGATCTTTCTCTACATCTCTAAGGGGAATGTGCGCTTTAAGCAAGAAACCTAATACGTCTTTATTAATTTTATCTAGCATTACTTGGAAAAGCTGAAAACTCTCGAACTTGTAAATGAGTAATGGGTCTTTCTGCTCATAAGTGGCATTTTGAACAGATTGTTTAAGATCGTCCATCTCTCTTAAATGCTCTTTCCAATATTCATCTATCATCATTAAAATTATACTCTTACTCAGTGAGCGAGCAATTTCACGACCATCTGTATCGTATGCTTTTTTTAGATTTACTACAGCCTGTATTACTTTGCTACCATCACTTACTGGTATTGCAATATTATCATAAGTAGCACTTTGTGTTTCGTAAACCTGCTTAATAATAGGCCAAGATTGAGCAACTAGCGCATCTACTCTTCTTTTATAATCGCCTTTAATTTTTTCTATTAGCTTCTCTGTTACCTTATCTGAGGTCTCGTTCTCAAAATAATCTTGGTCTATACCAGGCTCAACAGAGAATTGTCTAATAATTTCAAAAGAGAACTCTTCATAAGAGAGATTTCCATGAGTGTTCTGAACCACAGACTCACAAAAATCTGTCATCATATTTTGAACATCTACATCTACTCTCTCTCCATAGAGAGCATTTCTACGGCGAGTATAGATAACTTCCCTTTGAGAGTTCATAACATCGTCATACTCAAGTAATCTTTTTCTTATGCCAAAGTTATTTTCTTCTACTTTTCTCTGAGCTCTTTCAATAGATTTAGAGAGCATTGAGTGCTGCAAGACCTCTCCCTCTTTCATTCCCATCTTATCTACCATTCCGGCTATCCTTTCAGAACCAAAGAGTCTCATAAGATCGTCTTCTAAAGAGACAAAAAAAGCAGACGAACCTGGGTCTCCTTGACGTCCAGCACGCCCTCTTAACTGACGGTCTACTCGTCTTGAATCATGCCTTTCTGTACCAATAATAGCTAAACCTCCAGCCTCTTTAACGCCTGTGCCTAACTTAATATCGGTACCACGTCCAGCCATATTTGTTGCAATTGTAACTGCACCAGGAGCTCCAGCCTCGGCAACTATATCTGCCTCTTTTGCATGCTGTTTTGCATTTAGAACATTGTGCTTAATACCTCTGATTTTTAACATCCTGTTCAACAACTCAGATACCTCAACAGAAGTAGTACCAACTAAAACAGGCCTTCCTGCCTTTGTTAGCTCAACAACTTCGTCAATAACAGCATTGTATTTTTCCCGTTTAGTTTTGTAGATCATATCTTCCATGTCCTTCCTTACAATAGGTCGGTTGGTAGGTATAACTACTACATCTAACTTGTAGATAGACCAAAACTCACCCGATTCTGTCTCGGCAGTACCAGTCATACCAGCAAGTTTATGATACATCCTAAAATAGTTCTGGAGAGTGATAGTTGCAAAAGTTTGAGTTGCAGCCTCTACCTTAACCATCTCTTTTGCCTCAATTGCCTGATGCAAACCATCTGAATAACGCCTTCCTTCTAAGATCCTACCAGTCTGCTCATCTACAATTTTAATTTTATTGTCCATAACAACATACTCAACATCTTTCTCAAACATTGTATATGCTTTCAACAGCTGATTTACAGTATGGACTCTTTCACTTTTTATAGCATAGTCGCTCAGAATGGAGTCTTTTGTAGTGAGCTTCTCTTCTGGACTAAGGTCGCTTTTCTCTAGTTCAGAGATCTCTGTGCCTATATCTGGAAGAATAAAAAACTTATTGTCACTTACATTCTTTGCAATAAGCTCATGCCCCTTATCTGTGAGGTCTACAGATCTCTGCTTCTCGTCAATAACAAAGAATAGATCGTCTGTAACTAGATGCATAGCCTTATTGTTATCTTGCATATAGAAGTTTTCGGTTTTAAGAAGAACCTGCTTCATTCCTGGCTCACTCAAATATTTTATAAGCGGATTATACCTAGGTAATCCTTTATGAGCTCTAAGCAGTAACTTACCTCCCTCCTCTTCTTTCCCCTCTTTTAAAAGAATTTTAGCTTGATTTAAAAGTTGGGTAACTAAAGATCTTTGAGCGCTATATAACTTTTCTACTATTGGCTTATACTCGTTAAACTCCTGCTCATCTCCCTTTGGTATAGGGCCCGAAATAATTAAAGGAGTTCTAGCATCGTCAATTAAAACAGAGTCTACCTCATCTACAATAGAATAGTGATGCTTTGTTTGAACTAGATCTTCTGGGTTTATAGCCATATTATCTCTCAAATAATCAAAGCCAAATTCATTGTTTGTACCAAAGGTAACATCTGCAAGATAAGCTGCTCTACGAGCCTCACTGTTTGGTTGATGTTTGTCTAAACAATCTACTTTTAATCCATGAAACTGGTAAAGAGGGCCCATCCATTCAGAGTCACGTCTAGAGAGGTAGTCGTTTACAGTAATTATATGAACTCCCTTTCCTGCAATAGCATTTAAGAATACTGGTAATGTAGCTACTAAAGTTTTTCCCTCGCCAGTAGCCATCTCGGCAATTTTACCCATATGAAGAGCAACTCCTCCTATAAGCTGCACATCGTAGTGAACCATATCCCACACAATCTTACTTCCGCCAGCCATCCAGCTATTGTGCCAAATAGCATTATCACCTTCTATTGTTACAAAATCACGCTCTGCTGCCAAGTTTTTATCGTAGTCACTTGCAGTGACAACTATAGTTGAATTCTCTTTAAACCTGCGTGCTGTAGATTTCATTACAGCAAAAGCATCTGGGAGTATCTCCAGTAAAACCTCTTCAATTGATTGATCTATGCTTTTTGTTAGTTTATCTACTTCTGAAGCGAGCTCCTCTTTCTCTCTCACATCTATCATAACATCTTCTAGCCTCTCTCGCAAAGATTTTTTTCTCTCTTCTTGAGCAGCGACTCTATCGGCAACAACTCTCTTCAGTCTTAAGCTCTCGGCACGGAGTTGGTCATTAGATAACTTATCTACTCTTTCATATGCCTCTATTGTTTTGTCTACATAGGGCTGAATCTCTTTTATATCTCTTTCCGATTTTGTGCCAAAAAATTTCTTAAGCACATCTGTAATAAATGCCATTCTATTATTCTATTTAAATTACTGCTAATTTTGCAAATTAAGTTACTCCTAATGTGCAAAGATAAAAAAAATGGAAGAATGATTTACATTTGCACCAATAAGTAATTGTATGAAAAGAGAAATAGTTAAAACAGCAGATGGCTCATTTACTTTAAGAGAAGAGAATTCTCAAGAGTGTTTTCACTCAACTAATGGCGCCTACACAGAGAGCATGCACATTTTCATAAAAAATGGTCTAAAGTACTATTTAGATAAAATCCTAGATAATAATAGCCAACAAACTCATGTAAACATACTTGAGATAGGGTTTGGGACAGGGCTAAATTGTATATTAACTGCTGTTTCTCTAGAACATTACCCAAATATTACAACAAACTATAACACAATAGAAAAGTACCCATTGACTATAGAAGAGTTTGAACAACTAAATTACAAAACTATTATTGATCAAAAATTCCATGCTTTCATAAAAAAAATACATTTATGCAACTGGAATAAAAGAGAGAAAATTACAGATAGGTTCTTTTTAAATAAAATTGAAGGAGATCTTAAAGAGCTACATATTAAAAAAGAACAACTTTTAGAGAGAAATTCCATAAATGTAGTCTATTTCGATGCCTTCTCCCCAAATATAGACCCTACACTATGGAGTAAAAAAATATTTAAAAATCTATTTGAATTAATGGATAATAATGCTGTTTTGATAACCTACTCTGCAAAAGGAGATGTAAAAAGAGCATTAAGAGAGGCAGGTTTTAATGTGACGCGCAAAGCTGGACCTCCAGGAAAAAGACATATAACTATAGCTAGAAAGCTACTTTTCAACTAATTCAATTCGGTACATTTTTGGCCAATACTTACCTGTTAGATAGATCCCTTTGTTAATGGGGTTGTATGCTATTCCATTGAGGACATCTGTGTTTGATTTTCTTAGCTTTAAAGGCAATAGATTTTTACAATCTACAGTAGCGGTAACGTTTCCGCTTTTAGGATCTATAATAACTATTGTTTCACTCCCATAAAGGTTAGCCCAAATAGAGCCATCTATATACTCCAGCTCATTTAACTCAGATACTTTTTTTCCATTAAGAGTAACCTCAACTTTAGAGAGCTCTCTAAATGTGTTTGGATCGTGAAAAAAGAGAAATGAGGAACCATCTGTAGAGATTAGAGACTCTCCATCTGTTGTAAGCCCCCATCCTTCACGAATATTAAATAACTTACCTACCTGCTTAAAGCTCTTAACATCGAATACTAACACCTCTCTCTCCATCCATGTTAAAAGATAGATTCTATCGTTAAAAACAACAGCCCCCTCGGCAAAATAATTTTTTGCTAAATTAAAGCCTCTAACAGCTCTTCCTGTTTCAATATCTACCTCTCTAAAGAAAGAGGCACCATATTGACCAGAACTCTCATATAACTTACCCTTATGAAAGAAAAGACCTTGGGTATATGCATTTATATCGTGGGGCAAAACCTCTACAACTTTTACAGAATAGTCTTTCACTTTTTGATTTTTAGCATCGGAAACAATATTGCCCAATAACATGGCAAAAAAGATAAATAGATATTTAAAAGTACTCTTAGACATTTTACTCCACAAAATTATTTTTTATTTTTATAATCCATTGCATACTTTACTAAAGAGACAAAAAGCGGGTGAGGATTTTCTGGGGTACTCTTAAGCTCTGGATGAAACTGTACTCCAATAAAAAATGGATGCTCTGGTATTTCCATTATCTCTACCAATCCAGTATCACTATTTTTCCCTGTTGCAACCAACCCAGCTGTGCCTAGCATATCTACATATGTGTTATTCACTTCGTAACGGTGCCTGTGCCTTTCAGATATCTCTAGTTTACCATATATTTCATGAGCTAAAGAGCCTTGCTCTATCTTGCAACTGTAGGCCCCCAGCCTCATTGTTCCCCCTTTAGTTGTAAGAGACTTTTGATCTTCCATAAGGTCTATTACAGGGTTTTTTGCATTAGTTTTAATCTCTGTAGTCATAGCATCTTCAAGTTTTAAAACAGTTCTTGAATACTCAACTACTGCCATTTGCATGCCAAGGCAAATACCTAAAAATGGAATTTTATTCTCCCTTGCATATTTAACAGCTGCAATCTTCCCCTCAATACCTCTCTCTCCAAACCCTGGAGCTACTAAAATTGCATCCATTTTACCCAAAATTTCGGCTACACTAGAATCTGAAACATTCTCGCTATGAATACTGTGCACATTAACTTTACACTCATTTTCTGCTCCTGCATGAATAAAAGACTCTAGAATAGATTTATATGCATCTTGTAACTCTACATATTTACCCACCATTGCAATATTAACCTCATCTGTAGGGTTAAACAATCTACTTAAGAAAGATTTCCATTTTGTCAATTCAGGAGCATTATTAATGGCAGGAAGCTTAAATTTCCTTAGAACTAATTCATCTAGCTTCTCTTTAACCATTAGCAAAGGAACTTCGTATATGCTTTTAGCATCTATAGACTCTATAACAGCATTGAGCTTAACATTGCAAAAAAGAGCCACCTTTTTCCTTATCTCTGAAGGCAAAGGATGTTCTGTTCTACAAACAATAACATCTGGATGCACCCCATTTTGTTGAAGCATTCTTACTGAATGTTGAGTAGGCTTTGTTTTAAGCTCTTTTGCTGCCCTTAAATAAGGGACCAGAGTGAGATGTATAACCAAGCAATCTTCATCTTCTAGCTCCCACTGTAATTGACGAACTGCCTCTACAAAAGGAAGAGACTCAATATCACCAACAGTACCCCCTAGCTCTGTAATTACAACATCGTATTTACCAGACTTGCCAAGTAGCAACATGCGCCTTTTAATCTCGTCTGTTATATGAGGAACCACCTGTACAGTCTTTCCAAGATATGCCCCCTGCCTCTCTTTGTCAATTACATTCCGGTATATTTTACCAGAAGTAATATTATTTGCTTTGCTGGTATAGACATTTAAAAAACGCTCGTAATGACCTAAGTCTAAATCTGTCTCGGCGCCATCTTCGGTAACATAGCACTCCCCATGCTCATAGGGGTTAAGTGTGCCAGGGTCTACATTAATATAAGGGTCAAACTTTTGGATAGTTACAGATAAACCTCTAGATTGAAGCAACTTAGCTAAAGAAGAAGCAATAATACCTTTTCCTAGAGAAGAGGTAACTCCTCCCAAAACAAATACATATTTGGTACTCATAAAACTTATTTTGGATTGTAATACAGGGGTACAAAGATAGTATAAATGAGTTGTTTTTTATAATTTTATTTTAATTTGAGCCTCTGTCTGTTAACTTTGTATTACTCTGGTTTTATAATAATCTAAAAAGATAAGTTATGCGTAATTGTATAGAAAAATTTAGGGTGAAAAATTATGAAGTAGATCATAATGGTTTTTTCAAACCCTTCTCTTTTTTAAATCATGCTCAAGAGATGGCAAATGTACATGCACAATCTCTTGGCTTTGGATACGACAACCTAATAGCCTCTGGCGTTGTATGGGTACTCTCACGCATACACGTAAAATTTGACAGACTACCTCTTTGGAAAGAAGAACTATCAATAGAGACTTGGCATAAAGGAAACGATAGACTTTTTGGTTTTAGAGACTACTCGGTTAAAGATAAAAGAGACATAGAGATAATTTCTGCAACTAGCTCTTGGCTTATTATAGATTACAAAACACGCAAGCTCCAGCGAATAGAGACTCTTATAGGGAATGAATTTAAAGGAGCTCTAGCCAAACATGCAATTGAAGAACCTGCTAGTAAAATAGCTAAGCCATCTCAATTAAAATTATGTAACAGCAAAGTAGTCTCAATATCAGATATAGATATTAACCAGCATACCAATAACGCCCGTTACCTTGAGTGGGCAATAGATTCAATAGACCCAGAAATATCTACAAAGGCTAAAATAAAGGAGCTCTGGATGAACTTCAATAATGAATCATTACTAGGCGAAAAAATTGAACTTTATTATAATCAACAAAAAACGCAAGACTCATCTTTAGAGATATATGTAGAGGGAAAAAGAGAGAACATCTCCATTTTTCAAGTAAAAATTATTAGCTAAAAACTCCCTCTGAGCAATATCAAAATTTTGATTATTTTTGTAACCTAATTTCTATCACATATATATAACAGCAAACATTATGTCATTTTCTATTAGAGAAGCAACTCCCACAGACAATCAACTTATATTTGATTTTATCAATGAACTAGCCCATTATGAAAAATTAAGCAACGATGTTACAGCTACGCCAGAAATACTATATGAATCTCTCTTTGTTAAGAAGCAGGCCGAGGTGCTTATTGGTGAAGAAGATGGAAAAGCAGTAGGATTCGCTCTCTTCTTTCACAACTTTTCTACTTTTAAAGGGAGAGCCTGTCTCTATCTAGAAGATGTTTTTATTAGACCAGAACAGAGAGGAAAAGGTTATGGAAAAGCGCTACTAAAAAAGATGGCCTCAATTGCAGTAGAGAGAAAATGTGATCGCTTTGATTGGGCTGTACTCAACTGGAATAAACCTTCAATTGAATTCTATAAAAGCATAGGAGCAGAACCAATGGATGAATGGACTGTCTTTCGCCTTACAGGGGAGGCTCTTAACAAACTGGGTAGCTGATTTGTCTTATACTAAAATAGGTTTACACACAAATTCAGTTCGGTTCTTAATACGCTAAAAAATCTCTGTTATAGCTATAACTTAGACCCCTAGTTTTTAATCTTGAACAAGGCTCTACTTCTCTAATTATAAATGATATAACCCTGTATTTTTTCTATTAAACAATAGTTACTGGCTTTACAATTTATGAAAATAAAAAAATCTCATATGATCCTCAAATTGTTTGTTACCCACCTTTTTTTTGTTCGTGATCCACAATAGGGGCTTACAAACAAAAAAAGAGAAGCAATTGAATGCTTCTCTTTACTAGTAGCGGAGACAGGACTCGAACCTGTGACCTTCGGGTTATGAGCCCGACGAGCTACCAACTGCTCCACTCCGCGGTGTATTTCTGTTTTTTCTGAATATATCTTCCGAAACAGGAGTACAAAGATAAGGCAATAATTGCCACTATCCAAATTTTATTTTTTCAAACCCTTAAAAAACTCAATGAGCTCTTCTATCTTTAAAGTTTTTTGCTCCCCTGAATTTAACTCTTTAAGGTTAACGGTTCTGTGAGCCATTTCGTTCTCTCCTGCTATTACAATATAGGGTATAGAACGCTTAGTGGCATAATCGAACTGCTTTTTGAGCTTAGCCTTATTAGTATATATCTCTGCTACTACTCCAATTTGTCTTAGTTGCATTAATATTGGGATAATATACTCCTGCTCTGCCTCCCCAAAGTTTGCAAAAAGCAATTGAGTGCCAGCTTGAGCCTCCTCTGGGAATTTATCTAAAGTTAATAGTACATCGTAAATTCTATCTGCTCCAAAAGAGATTCCTACTCCCGATACATCTGGCAATCCAAAGATACCTGTAAGGTCGTCGTAACGGCCGCCCCCACAAATGCTACCCATCTGAGCATCTTTTGCTTTAACTTCAAAAATTGCTCCTGTGTAGTAGTTTAGCCCTCTAGCTAAAGATAAGTCTAACTCTACCTCCTGCTCAACTTGGGCTAGTTTTATATATCTAAAAAGAGTAGCTAGCTCATCTAAACCTTGTAACCCAACTACAGAGCTCTCTAGTATAGGACGCATTGCATCTATCTTCTCTTCTGTAGTACCTTTAAGCTCTAAAATAGGCTCTATTGCCTCTATTGCTGCACTATCTATACCTCTAGAAAGAAGCTCGTTTTTAACCTGTGCAAGCCCTATTTTATCAATTTTATCAATTGCTATTGTAATATCTATAAGCTTATCTGGATGGCCTATCACCTCTGCTATTCCTAGAAGTACTTTACGGTTATTAATTTTGATAACAACATTTAGCCCTAACAGACGGAATACTTCATCTGTAATTTGTACTAGTTCGAGTTCGTTCAAAAGAGAGTCGCTTCCAATAACATCTACATCACATTGGTAAAACTCTCTATATCTACCTTTTTGAGGCCTATCGGCTCGCCATACTGGCTGAATCTGATATCTTTTAAAGGGAAAGACCAATTCATTCTGATGTTGAACAACAAAACGTGCAAAAGGCACTGTAAGGTCATACCTCAACCCTTTTTCACACACTTTAAGTGATAGAGAGTTGCTATTTTCCAACATTTGAGGCTCAACCTTAGAAAATGCATCGCCAGAATTTAATACTTTAAAAAGAAGCCTATCTCCCTCCTCGCCATATTTACCCAATAACGAGGTTAAATTCTCCATAGCTGGTGTCTCTATAGGAGAGTAGCCATAGAGCTTAAATACGCTGCGAATTGTGTTGAATATATAATCTCTTCTGGCCATTTCTACTGGGCCAAAGTCTCTAGTCCCTTTAGGTATAGATGGTTTCTTGGCCATTACTCTTTGTTTTTTAAATAAGTATCTATAGCTGCAGCAGCTTTTCTGCCTGCTCCCATAGCCAAAATTACAGTTGCAGCTCCAGATACAACATCGCCACCAGCAAATACGCCCTCTCTTGTTGTAGCTCCGTTTGAGTCTGCAACTAAACAGCTCCATTTATTAGTCTCTAATCCAGGAGTTGTATTTGCAATTAGTGGGTTAGGCGAGGTACCTAAAGACATAATTACAACATCTGTCTCAATATCAAACTCAGATCCCTTAATTGGAATAGGAGACCTTCTGCCACTACTATCTGGCTCTCCCAACTCCATCTCAATACAGGTAATTCCCCTAACCCAACCTTTATCATCTCCAAGCACTGCAACAGGGTTTGTGAGTAATTTGAAAATTATCCCCTCCTCTTTTGCATGGTGTACCTCCTCTACCCTAGCAGGCAGCTCCTTCTCTGTTCTTCTATAAACAATAGTTACCTTAGCTCCTAACCTCTGGGCAGTACGAGCAGCATCCATAGCAACGTTACCACCTCCAACAACAGCTACTCTTTTACCAACATAAATGGGTGTTTCATATTCAGAATCATAGGCCCGCATTAAATTACTCCGAGTTAAAAACTCATTTGCAGATACAACCCCATTTAAATTCTCTCCTGGGATACCCATAAACCTAGGCAACCCAGCACCAGAACCTACGAAAACAGCATGAAAGCCCTCGTTGTCCATTAAAGAGTCTATTGTAACAGTGCGGCCAACAATTACATTTGTCTCTATTGTAACTCCTAATGCTTTAACATTATCTATCTCTGTTTTAACAACTTTCTCTTTAGGTAATCTAAACTCTGGAATACCGTATTGAAGCACTCCACCAGGTTCATGTAAAGCTTCAAAAATTGTTACTAGGTAACCCAATTTTGCAAGGTCTGTTGCGCAAGCAATTCCTGCAGGGCCGCTACCAATAACAGCAACTTTCTTACCATTGAGTGGCTCTCTATTTGTAAACTTTACATTGTTTTCGCGGCTCCAATCTGCCACAAATCTCTCTAACTTACCAATAGAGACAGGCTCTTTTTTAATTCCTAGAATACAAGCTCCCTCACATTGAGACTCTTGAGGGCAAACACGCCCGCATACTGCTGGTAAAGAGCTATCTTTAGAAATAATACTAGCAGCCTCTTCAATATTGCCTAATTCTACTTGATAGATAAAATTAGGAATTTGAATATTTACAGGACAAGCAGCTACACAGGCCGGGTTCTTACATCCCAAACATCTAGAGGCCTCCAACATTGCCTCTTGTAAATTGTATCCAAAACAAACTTCCTCAAAGTTCTTTACTCTCTCTTGTGGGTCTTGGTCCCTAACAGGAACTCTAGGTATCTTATTTCTCATCTCTTAATCCAATTTTACATTTATGATCTGCCTCTTTTTCTACAGTTTTATACATCCCTTGTCTTCTCATAGCCTCGTCGAAATCTACCTTATAAGCATCAAACTCGGGGCCATCTACACAAGCAAACTTAACCTCATCTCCAATAGTAACTCTACAAGCACCACACATACCAGTACCATCTACCATAAGAGTATTTAAGCTCACCAAAAGAGGTAAATTATAGGGTTTGGCAGTAAGAGTAACAAATTTCATCATAATCATTGGACCTATTGCAACAGCCTGGTCATACTTTTCCCCTTTTTCTAATAACTCTTTTAGCATCTCTGTTACCAAACCTTTTCTTCCATAAGAGCCATCGTCTGTACAGATATAGAGATTATCACAAAGAGCACCCATTTCCTTCTCTAAGATTACCATATCTTTATTCTTAGCACCAATTATAACATCTATTTTGGCACCCATAGAGTGAAGATATTTTACCTGTGGGTATACTGGAGCTGTTCCTAAACCACCAGCAATAAATATAAAGCGTTTAGAAGAGAGCTCTTCACGTGAAGCATGTATAAACTCCGAGGGTTGACCCAATGGACCTGCAAAATCTGTAAATTTGTCTCCCTCTTCCATATGACAAATCATTCTACTAGAAGCACCTACTACTTGAGTAACAATAGTAACAGTTCCTTTATCTCTATCGTAATCACAAATTGTCAAAGGTATTCTCTCTCCCTTGGAATGAACTCTAACAATTAAAAATTGACCTGGCTTTGCCGATTTTGCCATCCTAGGCGCCTCTACGTCCATTAAGGCAATAGACGGAGTCAGGAACTTTTTCCCTACAATTTTATACATAAATCTTTATTGAAATTAAAAAAACAGAGCACCCCTACAGATGCTTTCACAAAGTTAAACAAAATTATAACCTCTCAAATCTATAACCCAACATTTTGAGCTTTTCTACTATAAAGCCGAGGTTATCATACAATTTATCTGTACGGCTCTCCTCTGTTCCAGGGTGAATTAATAGAAAAGCCCCATTTAACCCCTCTCTTTTCTCAAAGTTGAAAAGGGTCTCTATAAGCTCTTGGCTACTCTTATAGTTTTTCATCTCTGGCGTAGTGTAATCTGCAGGAGTAGCAGTACCTGGAGTGTAATTTAATGTCTTCAACCCTAAAAGAGAAGCAATATAGACACTCTCTCTATTATACCACTCATAAGGAGGCAAGTACCAAAGAGCATCGCTTACAGATATTCCAAACTTAGAAAGTTCTTTATAATTATTTTTTATATCGTTAAAAAGGGAGTCGGGGGTAGGCCGAGTTTTTTCTCTTTCGCCCCAAGGTGCATAAAGAATATGCTTATTGGAGTGAGCTCCCACATAATGCCCCTCTTTTATAATACGCTTAGTTATCTTCTTATGTTCCCTCATTCTTAAATAGTTTCCTGTAAAAAAGAATGAGCCCTTAATTCCCTCTTTGGAGAGAGTTTTTAAAATCGTTGGAGCTCCCTCAAATAGAGAATCTGCAGAGAAGAGAAGATAGATAACCTTTTCGTTGGGATTTTTCCTTATTACAGCTCCCCAACTATCTTTAATTACCTTTTTTTTTTAGAATAACTCTTTCCAATAGCCTCCATGGCAGAAAAATAATAACTTAAACCAGCAGTGCCATCCATTGTTGGCTCATTAGATGCATAATCGCCAATATCGTCATGATAAACAGCTTTTCCATTATTAAACGGTGCATATTCATCTGGTTTAGTTAAAGATTTACCTGCTCTCTCTAAAAAAAGTTCTCTCTCTATTGGACCATCTACCAACCCACCATATGTAAGATCTCCATTATGAACAGTATATGAAGAGTGAGGGTACATAGGAAAATCTCCCCCCTCTGGGAAGCCAACTATCATAGATGTGCCCCAAGGGTTTGTTCCAAACAGCCAATCTCTAAGAGCCATCTCCATCTCTAAATAACTATCGTCTCCAGATGCCTCTCTATAAAGATGGGCATGTGTAATAGCTGCAGAGACTAAATTATTTGAACACCATAAGAATGGAACTCCATACATAAACGGATCTTTTCCAGCTCTCTTTTTTAAATGCTCCAATGCATCTTTCATATAGCCTAAATACTTTTCACGAGTAGCACCATGCGAAGAGATTGCTAAATAGTAGTGACCTAGATTAAGAAAAGGGTAAAATTGATAATGACGCCCACGGCCTAGCTCCATCCATGGAGTTACTGGCTCTAGTTGCCCCCAATAGTCTGCTTTTTTCCTCCACTCCTCATCTTTACCATAATGGTAAATAGTAGCAGCGGCCAGTTCAACATCATCTACATATGTATCCTCTTCATAAAAATAAGGAGATGCAATGCAAGCTGTTTGAGTATTACCAGGCTTTTCAACCGCAAACTCATATGCCTCTACAGATTTCTCTCTCATAACCGCAGCAAACTGTGGGTCTATCTCATTAAAAATTTGAGCACCCAAAGCAAAACTAGAAGAGAATTTCCCAGCAGTAGAGGCCACTCCAGTTGTTCTATTTATATGTTTACCTAGCCCTTGAGGCTCGCCAGTTACAAAATAGACAGGGCGTCCTTTACCAGGCCCCCAACCATAATCTACAGTATCGTTTTGTGGCAAACGGAACCCTGCATGGTCTCTATCGTCTGCTATCTGGTTAAACATAACCTTATCCTCTGGATTCATCTTTAAAAGCCACTCTAACCCCCAACGGATTTCGTCTAATATATCTGGAATTCCATTAGCTCCTAGCCTACCTGCTGCATTGAACTTATCTTTAAAAACAGATTTATCTTTAGTTTGCTCCCAAGCAAACATCATATGATAAACAGAAGTTGCCGATGTAGTAGTGTATTGTAAATAATCGGTAGCATCATGCCAGCCACCTCTTACATCTACTCTCTCTCCAGCTCTTGTGGGGTGGTCAACTATAAATCCATCGTGCTGGTGACACAACTCACCAGTATATGGGTTATCTCCACATCTCTGCTGTCTCATATACTCTAGTAGAAAATCTGCAAGACCATCATATGCACTAGCACTTATTTTAAAAACAGGTGATTTAACACCATTAGAAACAATGTAATAGCCACCCTCCTTTTCTATAGAAGAGAAGTTGAACCTAAAAGCACTCTGCATTCCCCACTCTGCTGCTGCTGCTCTTTCACCTTCTCCAGTTAAAAGTAATTTATCTGTAGCTGCCTCAAAAACCTTAAACTCCTGAGCGCTGCTGGGGTCAAGAGAGATAAAAACTGCAACTTTAATATCTTGAGGCAGATACCCTGCTTGATTAACCCTTATCCAAGAATTTTGTTCTAACTCACTAGCCAAATTATCTATCGCAAATGAGATGTTGGCAAAAAGAAGTAAAAGAGATAGAATTGAAACTATTTTTTTCATAATAAAAATTATAGATATGATTAATATGTAGTTTTCTTTAGTGGTCCACTTTCTTTGGACAGTAAAGTGTAAAGTAACGAATTTTTAAGAATATCTCCATAATTGTGCTCCTCTCCATCTATTAAAACTCTATTAGAGATTAATCTTGTTCCGTGACTATAATCTACATAAGTATTTATATGACCATTATATAGAGGCTGAATTGGTTTCCCATTGAGCCTATGCCACCCATAAATGGTTACATGGTGCTGTCTTGCAGGGTCTGAAAGTTTAGAAGAGATTACCAAATCTTTTTTTGTTCCAGCAACAAAAACTCCTGGGGAGTAACCGGCAGCTTTAATTTGTGCTTGAATTACTTTAGAGTGATCATAAAGTATATCTGGAGTTTCATTTCTATCTCCTCTTGGAATATAGTTAAAAGGCTCTAATTTAAGCTCAGAATTCTCATAAATTAAATCTACAACTTTTGGGGTAGGCAAAGAGGCATTAAAGGCTTTTGCAACTACAGTAGATGCCATTGGAGAGAGAGGGATAATAAAATAATCCAATGAGTTTCCAATAGAGAGGTAGTCTGGTAAGAGATATATTGTAACTTGGTGTTGCTGGCCATTAGCATCTTTTTCAATTGAACTTATAGCTACATAGTTATTAAGAAAGTCTGGAATATTGCCCGCAAGAATCTCTTTAACAGCAGCCTCTTCTCTCTCTTGAAAAGAGAGCTCTCTTGTCTGTTCATAAAAAACAGAGCCACCTTTAGCCTCTTGCGAATAGAGAGAACCAAAAGTGGCTATTGTTAAAAATGTACAGATGAGTTTACTTATCATCCGGTTCATAATATATAGAGTTATTTTTTCTCTTTCGCTACAATTTTTTCTTTTACAGGAGCTATCTCCTTTGCTTTGTATCCAAGTTTATCAAGTGCTTTTACAAGATTCTCTTTAGTTGTTTTCTTTGGGCTATATAGAAACCAAACAGTCTGTTTTTCAAGATCTATTTTTAAATCTTTAACCCCTTTTTCATAAGGAAGCTTAGCTTCGAGTTTCTTTTGGCAACTAGGGCAATCTATTGGAACAGAAAAGAGCACCTCTATCTCTTTTGTATCTTTTTTATCTTGAGCAATACCCGTTTCTGTCATAAAAAGCAATGTAGAAAGCAGTAAAATTGAAATTAGCTGAATAGTTTTCATCATTATTATTCTTTAGTAAAGTTATAAAATTAAATTAATTGTTAGGAGCTATTTCCACAAAGTATATCTTAAACCTGCATATACCTTAGTTCCCATTAATGGGCCCCATATTATTGATGCATTAAAGTTTTCACTATAAGCATTTTGCGCATCTATAATTGGATTTTCTTGTTTGTAATTTGTTAGGTTCTCTGCACCCACATAGAGCTCTAAATCTCTAAACTTCTTAGTAACTTGCGCAAAAAGCATTGTATAGACAGGAGAATTGCCCCCTCCTGCAAAATCGGGAATTCGCGATGGCCCATTTAATTGTGCTGTAAAATCGAAAGTCCATATATTCATTCTGGTTGCATACTGAATATTAAAGACCCCTTTATATCTACTTGTAAGTGGCTTTTCTACCAATCCTTGCCCTTTTAAAGTTGTTTTGGCATCTGTATATCTAAATGTGGCCAACAATGTGAGCCTCTCAATTGGCTCTAAATTAAAATCTATTTGGTATGTATTTGTAAACGATCTGCCATCTAAATTATAGACAGAAATCTTTGATAGGTCATACTCTTGATCTACAATAACCTGTTTATTAAAGTCAGATCTAAAATAGTCAAAACTCAAAGATGCATCTTCATAACCAAATGGCAAATAAGCCGTTAAGTTTGCTCCATAGGTCCATGCATCTTCAATATCTAGCTCTCCCCAAGATTCAATTCTTCTGCCAGTAGATAAGATTCCCATATTATCTGGAATAATATATGCCGATCTAAATCCTCTTCCCCCAAGTGCCCTAAAAATCAAGCGAGGGTCAAATGCATATTTAAGATTAATTCTAGGAGCAGGTAACCAACCATAGATGTTATTATAGTCTAATCTAAAACCAGCCACTACCGAAACCTTCTCTCCATTTGTGTAGGTATATTCACCATATCCACCAATTGCACCCTCATTTCTATCTGGATAAAAATCGTAAAACTCTGCTCTAAAATAGTCTTTAAGATGCTCTTCAATTTGATCTGCACGTGCATTAAACCCTAATGAATATTTGTGATTTTCGTTCAGCTCATTTTGATAGATTAAATTAGCAAAAAGTGAATTTTGATTTGCTTTATACTCTTTTAATCCAAAGTAAGAGTCTAACTCATGGTATGCATAATCTAGCACAGCAGCAATGTTCTTTGAATTACTAGGAGTCAAAGGTATTCCAAATTTAACATACCCATTAAAACCACTATTCTTAATATTAGAACCCCAGCTTTGAGTATCTCTCTGAGCATCTTCATTAAAGTCTATTTGGCCTGCAAGTCTATCATCTTTAAGAGCCTTAAAACCAAAACGGAGTTGAGCTCCATTCTCTGCCATATAGAGCCATCTATTAGAGAGGTTGTACTGGGTAGTTCTAGGGTCGTCCCTAAAACCATCGTCATTCCCATCATGATCTCCAGGAGCATTAGAGAAATGGGCCAAAACAACAGTACTCCATTTATTATTTAATTGAATAGAGGAGGCAACATTAGCCTCTTTCCTGAGTGAGCTACTTAAAAAAAGATTGACAAATAGTGGTTGCTCTGTAGTAGGTTTGCGATGCTCCATATTTATCTGTCCAGAAATTGCCTCCAATCCATTTATAACAGAAGAGGGTCCTTTAGCAATCTGTATGCTTTCCAACCATTGACCAGGAATGTATGAGAGACCAAACGGAGAGGCTATACCTCTCATAATGGGCCTGTTTTCGTCTAACATTTGGGTATATATCCCAGACAGACCTAAAAGACGAATCTGTTTTGCTCCAGTAATAGCATCGGAATAGCCAACTGTAACGCTGGCAGAGTTCTCAAAACTCTCTGCTAAGCTACAACAAGCCATTTTACAGAGACCCGCAGCAGAAATAACTTCTGTTTTAACAGAGGAGAGTTTTGAGATATAATTTCCTTGCTGGCGCGTAATAATACGAGCAGCTTCTAACTCGGCCCCCTCCTTTATAATGAATTCAGCAACATTGTTATCTTTAGATAGAACTACTGTGTCTTGAGTGTGACCTACAAAAGTTGCCACTAAAGAGACCTCGTCTCTCTCTCTTCTATCAAAAGAGAAAAGACCTTTCTCATTAGATTCAAAAACCTCCTGCTCTTCTAGCCAATAGATAGAAGCGTAAGAGATGGGTTCAACCGAGCCATTAGGCTTTTGAACTTTTACTACTCCGGTTACTTTTTGGGAGTAAATTGTATTTGCCATAAGAATGGCAAGGGTAATTAATAAAAATTTCTTTATTGATTTCATATTTAACTTAATAGTATTATAGTGAATTGCAAATAATTAGATAAAATGCAACCTCTATAACCTCCATTGAGCTAAAGTGGCAAGAACCGCTTTTGTATATGAATAAAGTGGTGGCCCATGTTTTATCTCTAAATTTCCATTGAGAGAGAGGGGCACCAAATGAGATATATCTAGTTGAATGGTTGGAAAATAAATAGAAAAGGGCTCAAAAGAGCAAGAGTTATTAGAATCATCTAAATTATTTACATAATCTAAATCTAAATGATAAGTTTCTGTAGAACAACAGCTACTAGAGTGTTTATCTACGCTACACACCTCTGAGTTGCAAGAGCAGTTCTGGTGAATCTCCTTGCATGCTATATCGCTATTTATTAAAAGAATATGCTTTGTCCCTTTAGCTCTACACTCATGTACACCAAAGCCAATAGTGGTAACCATATATGCCACTAAAACTAAAAGGGAGAATAAAGTTCTTGTAATTTTTTGCATGGGGCAAATATATGAAATATTATATAGATTGTTAATCTTCTATATAGTTTTTATCATAAAAAAGAGAGTAAAAGAGCAGAAGAATAATAACTCTTATAAACACTATAGCTAAAAAAATCTTTGCTATATCACAGTAAGTACTTGATAAAGAGTCGCAGTAAAAAGCAATAAACAGAGCATTACCCAATATTACAGAGGAAGCTATAGATACCGATAGCGATACTACTCCCAAAAATTTCCCATTAAATTGATATATGTTAGTTACAAACAAGTTTAAGAAAGAGAGTGAGCTCTTTTTAATTTTATTAGGCCAGCTTGCTCTATGTAAAAAAAATGCAATTATACTAGTCACAAAGCCTGCTAAGAAAGAAGTTATAATTAAAGAGAAAATAACATTCATATTCAATTTCTATTAAAAATGTGTGTTAAAGAGGTGCTTTAAAGGATATAGTACACGCCGCAACAAGGAAGCCTCTTCTGTTATAACCTGAGCAATACCATGCATCTCTTCACCAAAATTTAACTCTAAAGAGTATGTGGTCTTTAAACCATCTGGAAAGTTAACGCTAACAATATAGGCTCTGCCCTCTCTTACAGAGGCAGGAAGTAAAGAGATTGATGTTACAAAAGACTCAACCATTCCATACTCCATATAAGGGTAACTATCTAATTTAACATTAACCCTTTGCCCAATCTCTACCTTTCCTGCTCCACTCATTGGTAAATATATTTTTCCCGAAATCATTTTCTCTTTTTCTGGTAAAATAGTAAAAACCACCTCACCTATAGTAACATTTTGATTCTCTTGCCAAAAACTTGTAAATGAAACATTTCCATTAACTGGTGCCACAAAGAGATTGAGTTGTTCCCACTCTCTTAATTGAGAGAGCAAGAGAGAATAGTTGGCCTCTACAGCTCTTTTGAGTTCGTTTACACTCATCTCTTTATCTAGTTCCAAATCTAAGATTGCCTGTTTAGATTTTATAAGTGCAGCAGTAGATAGGTTAAGCTCCTCTTTTGCGCTCTCCATCTGTTGTGCTACCATAAGGAACGAACCCTCTGCTTTGTCTAGCTCTTGTTGTGAAATTGCTCTTTCATTAAAAAGTTTCTTCTCTCTATTGTATAATTTTTCTGCATTACTAAACTGTTTCTGCGCTAGAAGCACTCTTCTCTCAGAAATTCTTAATTGTTCTTGGTTTACAGCAATCTCTTTTCTAATAGAAGAGATCATTTTAGCATGATAATCTAAAGAGATAAAAGAGAGATACTCCCTATAACTTTTAACAAATTGGCTATATACCTGTTGAATATCTCCTAGCTGCAAATTTTCTGGCAACTTATTTTGAATGTTTGGGTATTCATTACAAATCTCCTTAACTTTTAAGTAGTGTTCATAAATTCCAGGATTCTCTAGTATTGCAATTACATCTCCCTCCTCTACAAAAGCTCCATTAGAAGAGATAATGGTTTTTATACTCCCAGGTTTTTTAGCAATCAATTGAGCAGGTAAATTTTGTGAGGTTATTACTATTGGCGCATTTATTATATCGGGATATTTAAATAGTGCCGAACCTGCAAAAATTAATAACAACACTCCCAACATAAGAATAGAGCCAGATCTTACCATCCAAGCTGGAGTTTTAGTAAGAATATCGTTTACCTCATCTGAACGAATCTCTATTTTACGCTCTTTAGACATAAAGTTGATTTTTAACAAGTTCGTAATATATATTCCCATTAGCCACTAGCTCTTTATGTGTACCTTGCTCTACGGCAATACCATTGTCTAAAACAACTATATTATGAGCATTTTTAACAGTGCTCAGGCGATGTGCAACTACAACAACTGTTCTTCCCTTGAAAAACTCATCTAAATTCTTCATAATCTCTCTCTCATTCTTGGCATCAAGAGCATTAGTAGCCTCGTCGAATATAATAAACTCGGGATCTTTATATACAGCTCTAGCTATTAAAATTCTCTGCTTTTGACCTTGACTCAAGCCCAGCCCCTCTTGTCCTATCTTAGTGTTATAAGTCATGGGCAACGTCTCTATAAAGTCTCTAATCCTAGCTACTTCTACTGCTTTTATGAGTCTTTCACTATCAATCTTCTCGCTAGAAGGAGCAATATTTCTAGCAATAGTATCAGAGAAAATAAAACCATCTTGCATAACCACCCCACACCTCTCTCTCCATTTACTCATACTTATAGAAGAGAGAGAGTGCCCCCCATATAATATATCTCCAGAAACAGGTTTATAAAAGCCGAGTAATAATTTAATTAATGTGGTTTTACCGCTACCGCTCATTCCAACAATTGCAGTTGTTTTTCCACTTGGTATAGAGAGGTTTATCTTTTTTAAAACAGTTGGGGAACCAGCCCCTTCATAGCGAAAAGAGAGGTTGTCAAGTTCAATAGGTTTAGATGGAGGTATATCTGTAAGAAGTGGCACAGTAGACTCCTCTTCATCTTGTTTGTTATGCACTTCTGCCAATCTCTCTAAACTAATTTTTGCATCTTGAGAAGCTCTAATAAAACCAATCACATTAGACAAAGGAGCATTAAGTTGACCAATAATATATTGAACAGAGAGCATCATACCCAAAGTTAGTTGGCCATTAATTACGGCATTTGCTGCAAGAATGGTTATGAAAATATTTTTTAACTGGTTAATTAAAGTTCCACCTGCCTCTTGATATTGGCCCAAAGAGAGGCCTTTAATATTCAACTTAAATAGTTTTGCTTGAATATGCTCCCACTCCCATCTTTTTTGATTTTCACAAGAGTTAAGTTTAATCTCTTGCATACCAGTTATTAGCTGAATTATAGAGCTTTGATTTGCTGCATTTTGAGTAAAAGTTCGGTTATCTAACTCCCTTCTTCTTTTCATAAAGAGTAACACCCATACAACATATAGTGCCGACGCTGCAACAAAAACCCCAAAAATAAGCAGGTTGTAGTATAACAACACAACACTAAAAACTACTATACTAACTGCAGAAAAAAGTACTCTAAGAGATTGCCCAGTAAGAAAAGCTTGTATTCTTTTGTGGTCGCCAATTCTCTGGAGCAGATCTCCAATAATTCTTGAATCGAAAAAGCCTACTGGCAATCGCATTAACTTTGAGAGAAAATCAGATATAAGAGAGATATTTATACGAGTTCCTAGGTGCAACAATATCCACCCCCTAATAAAATCAACCGAAGCTGCACTTAGTGCAAGCATTAATTGAGCTATAAGAACTAGCCATATAAAGCTTATATCTCTTGTTCCTATACCAATATCTACAATACTTTGAGTGAGAAAAGGGAATATAAGCTGAATTAAACTACCCGCTATAAGACCAATTATAAGTTGAGTAATTAGCTTTTTATGTGGTTTAAGATATGAAAATAGAAATTTAAAACCTTTAAAATCTGTAGAGTCTTCCTCTGCTTCATAAAATTTTGGAGTGGGCTCTAAAAAAAGAGCAACACCACGCCCCTCGTTTCCAGAAACAGTACTAAACCAAGATTTCTTGAATTCACTTGCAGTTAACTTAACCATACCCGTAGCGGGGTCTGCAATATGCATTTTAATTTTATTACCTTTTCCTTTAACTGCATAAAGAACCACAAAATGATTTTGATTCCAATGAACAATAGCGGGTAAAGTAGCCTTACAAAGCTCTTCAAAAGAGAGCCTTGCGCCCAATGTCCTAAGACCAATACTTTCGGCAGCCTTGCTTATTCCTAGGAGGTTAACCCCTAAACGTCCCTTCTCACATCTCTCTCGCAAATTATCCATACTAAAGTGTTTCCCGTAATGCATTGCAACCATTCGCAATGCCGCCGGACCACAATCTGTAGCATCAATTTGAGGAAAGTATTTAAAAGTTTTCAATTATTTCTGTTTTGTAAAAGTAAATGGTAAAGCACAAATATAATAAAATTATATTCACAAAGCAGTAAGCTCCTCTTTTTGAGCAAGTTGTGAGCCTTAAGACAGAACTCTTTGAGCAATTAACTACTCAGATTCTATCTCTGACTCCTCTATAATTATATAAAGAACATTACCTTTCGAATCAATAATTTTTGCTACTCTGTCACCACCTATTACGTTGATCATCTCTTGGTCGTTAAGTTTTTCAAATGTTGTTTCCATGACTTGTTTTTTTAATAATTAATATCTGTTATTGTTGTTTTGCAATACAAATAAATTAATAATAATTAGTAGATTTGCACATAGCTCGCTCATAGAATGCTCACAACTTACTCAAAATGCTAAACCGCGCTTTAACTTTTTCTACAATTGCAATCTTATTCCTGCTAGGATTACAGGCTATATGGTTATTTAAAATCATTGATAATGAGAGGAGTGAGTTTGAGAAGCAGGCAGAGACAATACTTAAAGAATCTATTAAAAAAGAGCTAAATCTTAGGCTCGAAAATTTTAATCAAAAGAGAAATTTTAGAGTAGTTTTATCAAATAGTTATAAAAATGAGCAAACTAACTCCTCAAATGTTCAAGTTATAGATGCAAAAGATAGTAAACAAGGAGTAACAAATGTTAGTTTAGAAGAGGTTTTACAAGAGCTTTATAAAGATGACGCACCTTTAAATCTAGATACATTAGCTCTCTTTTTCTCAAACTCTTTAGAAGAAGCTAGAAAAGCAACCAATTTTATTTTAACCTACTCATCTCTGGACACAGTTAAAAGAGCCAAACATTCAAACCAAAAAGCAGGTTTTATCTTTATAACTCCCTCCTTTGAGACTACAATTCCACTAACAGCTTCTAAAGATCTAATAATTAATGCAGAGGTTTTTTACCCTAAATCTGTATTTAAGGGAGACCTTATAGTTCTATTAATATTATCTTTAGTAGTAACTATTTTCATTCTATTTAGCATTATTATGCAAACCCGAATGTTATACAGGCAAGTATCACTAGCAAAAGTTAAAGAGAACATAACCCATTTCCTTACACATGAGTTAAGGTCTCCTCTGCAATCTTCTATTACTAACTTAGAGGTTGGAGAGATGGCAACAGGGGAAAACTCTGGATACTTCCTTTTAAAAGCGAAAGAACAACTCTACTTTTTGAACGGACTTATTGAGAATATTCTAGACATTAACAAGTTTGAAAAGAGGCATGCAACTATAAACAGAAGCCTCTTTAACATAAATGAAGCAATAGACCCTCATATAGCAAGACACAATATAAATCCGAATAAAAGTATTACAATTAACTCTACAGTATGCCCAGGGTCTGAATTTATATATGCAGATAAGCCGCATATTACCAACGCTATAGGAAACCTTATAGATAATGCAATTAAATACTCTAACCACCCTGTAGAGATTAATATTTCTGTTAACTGTAATAACAAATATTGTAATATAGAGGTAGAAGACAATGGAATTGGTATACCTAAAGAAGAACAGGCAAAAGTGTTTGAAAAATTCTATAGAGTTAGTAAGAGAGAGCATTCCCAAAAAGGGAAGGGCTTTGGGCTAGGTCTTACCTATGTTACTTGGGTGGTTAAAACGCATAAGGGAAAAATAAGCTTAGAGAGCGAAGTAGGAAAAGGCAGTAAGTTTACTTTATCATTAAAAAAAGAAGAACATGGCACAAAAGATACTATTGGCAGATGATGAATTAAATTTTGGATATGCAATGTGTGAGTTCCTTAAAATGAATGGGTATGAGGTCACATTTGTAAATGATGGAAAATCTGCATTAGAGCAATACCATCTAATTCGCCCAGATTTACTCCTTTTTGATGTAAACATGCCAGAGATAGATGGCTTTGAACTAGCAAAGATTATTAGAGCCACAGATAAAAACATTCCTATTATTTTTATAACCTCAATTAGTGACGATAGTAGCGTTGTTAATGGATTTGAGATTGGATGTACCGACTATCTAAAAAAACCATTTGGGCTTAGAGAACTTCTTATTAGGGTTCAAAAAAGCTTATTGGTCTCTGCAACAAAAAGCGATCTATACACTTTAGGTACAGTCACCTACACTCCCGAAGAGAGAAGTCTTTATATGCAAGATGGGTCTACAACTGTTCTCTCTATGAACGAGAACAAATTGCTAGAGGTTTTATGCAAAAACTTTAATCAAACATGCAAGAACCCAGATATTTTCTCATATGTGTGGGGAGACAAAGATGTAGATCCTAAAAGAGCACTAGAGGCCTTAACATCTAATCTCCGCAAAAAACTAACTGAAACCACTCTTGTAATAGAGAGCGTTAGAGGAGTTGGCTATAAATTAAAACAGAGCAGGAACAATTAAATAGCGGCTCTAGCACTCTTTTTGCCAAAAAGTGGTAGAATGAAAACTATCCCAATCAAAGAGAAGAGCAACCCTCCCATTGTACCTACTGCAAATGAGAACCAGAAAACCTCGTTAGGACCATCTGTTAGAAAAGGGACAAGACCAAGTACAGTAGAGATAATAGTGAGCAGAATAGGTATAATCTTGTGATTATAAGATTTAATATAGTTTCTTATTGCGCTCCTTTTACCAAGGGAGTTTCTGCTAATAAGATTATATTGGTTAACTATATAAATACCAGCATTTACAGATATTCCACTAAGCATTATAAGCGACGCTATCCCACCTTGATCAAAGGTGAACTTTGTAAAATAAAATGTTAAAAAGAGTCCTACAAATGAGATAGGAATTAGAATTATAATAATTAGGGGCTGTAGTAAACTCTCAAATAGAGTTGAGCAGATAAGATAAATTATTCCTATAATCACAAGTAGTAGTAATAAGGTTTTTTTTGAACTCATGCTCCACCCCCAACGTTCTGTCCCAGCTTTAAACCCAATAGGAAGTACCTGCTCATTTAAACGCTCAATCTCTCTCTCTGCTACTCTCTTTGAGAGCTCAAAAGAACCAATAAAATCATAAGATACGTTTAAGGTATACTGCTGGTTGCGTTTGAAAATATCGTTACCTGTCCTACGCATATCTATCTCTCCAATATCAGAAAACTTTATACTTCTACTACCAATATTTAAGTATTCATTTTTTAGATTCCATATATCGAAACTCTCTTTTTCATTAGAGACAACCTTAACTTTAATAGCGTTATCTTCATCTACTCTATAAGAACTTCCTCCAGCAGAGGCCAGTTTATAGCTCAATGCTGCATAGACAAAACGGGGGTCTATATTGAGCTCTGCCATTTTTTCTCTATTAAAATCAATAAAGTACTCGTTTCTTCCACCTCGGCTACCCCACCTATCTCTACTACCAGTCACAAATGCATCTTTTACCCTCTGGTTCTCAGAAAGTTTTGCTGCAGAACTCATTCCAAAATCGTATAAAAGATCGTAATTGTACCCTGTTAGTTCAATTCTTTGACTCCCCCCCATGCCAGAGCCAATATTATTATTAAAAGATTGATCGTCTATCCCTCTAACACTCCAGTTTGCCCCTCCAAAGTCAATTGCCTTTGCAATAACTTCGTTTTTTAACATTAGTGGAAACCCTGTGTTTTCTACCTCTTTTTTAAACTTTACATTTATTGATGCATTACTATAGGAGTAGATATTTGTGTAAAACATCTCAATTTGATCAAATTGAGTAAGGTAGTTTTCCATATAAACAACTATATCGTTCAGTTGCTGCACTGTACATCCATCTGGCATAGAAGCCCTTATAGAGAGCTCGGGCCTTGCAGGGTCTCTATAATAACCTCCAAAACCTCTTGAGAGGTTTTTTTGAAATAGTCTAAAAGAGCCTCCTAGGGTAACCTCAACTGAGTTCTTGAGCTTGTTTTGATAAAACGAACTGCCTATAGTTTTATTATAGAAGTTACTAAAACCACTCTCTGAATCATCTATTTTACTAGGTAACAGATGAACTGGAATACCAAAAGAGAGAATAATAAGAGTAATAAATATCCATCTATGGTTTCTTCCAAAAACAATATATTTATTATATATATTATTAAACTTTACAACTCTCCTTGCCCCCTTTACACTTTGAGAGTCGCTCACCCCTTTAATAGGAAATCTATCAATCAATGCAGGAATAAAAATAAGCGCAATTGACATAGAAACAGCTAAATTAATAATAATTACAGCTGCAAATTCCATAAGCATGTTCTTCTCTTGCTCGGGCAAAAGAAAAACCACTGTAAGTGCTCCTATAGTGGTGAGTAGAGCAGCTAGAATTGCAATAAAAGCCTTTAAATTTTTATAGTAACCATAATGAGATATCATAATTATAGAGGTGTCTATAATAATACCTAAAGAGACAGTTATACCAGCTAGTGAATAGATATGAATCTCTAAGTTAAAAAGATAGTAAAAGATAAAAGCAATAAAGATATTTGCAGCTAAAGTAATTGTGATAATAGCCAAGTATCTTAAGCTGCGGCTCACCAAATAGACAAAAAGAAGTAGAATAATTACAGAGAGAATGGTCCTTCTCATTATTTTAGAGATCTCCCCTTTAATCTCTGTAGATTGGTCTGAGACAATAAATGCCGAAAAGTTATTTGGGAATCTCTCACTAAGCTCACTCATTTTACTTTTGACAGCCTTAATAAGCTCTAAGTTATTAACCCCTTTCTCTGGTCTTATAGATAAATTAATAGTGTTGAGCCCATTAATTCTACTAAAAGATGAAGGCATCTCTTCTTTTAGAGTTATTTGAGCAATATCATTCACTCTAATTATTCTACCATTTACATTCGCTACCGGAATAAACCCTAAAGACTCTCCCGAAACATCTGTTTTTATAACAATAGCATTCCCATCTCTATTCCCTAGAATTGTCTCTTTACCATTATTCTCACTTATAGCAGTGACTATATCGTATGCCGATACTCCCAAATTTCCAATATACTCGGTATTGTACTCTATGTCGTATATATATGAGGTTGCTCCGTTAAGATCTGCGCTACCCAGTCCTGGAATTAGAGATAGCTCATTAACTATATTATCTTGTGCATACTCATATATCTTAAGAGGAGAGAGTGCCGAGTTTATTGTATATGTTAAAATAGGCCTAGAGGCGCCTCCAGCAAAGTCTGAGTTCTGGGCAAAGATAGAAGGATACGAGACATCTTGTGGCAGCTTTGGATAGATACGCCTTATGAGCGAGGCCATCTCAAACTTAATTGCATCTATATCTGTACCTGATTTAAGAGAGATGTTTATAGAACCTCTATCTTTAGAAGAGAGTGAAGAGATCTCTTCTATCCCCTCTAAAGTAGAGATAACACCCTCCAACTTAGATGTAACCTCGGCCTCTATAACTCTAGCAGAAGCCCCTTGCCAGCCGTAGGAGACAGATATACTCCTGCCCTTTTCAGTAGGTTTGTACTGGAGACTAAGCAAAGGAGTTAAACCCGCCCCCACAATAACCAAAACAATAAATATAAGTATTACTGAAAAGGATGGTAATCTCATTTCTCTCTTATTTTATAAATATTGTAATAAAATAGGGGTATAAAGAAAATACTTACAATAGTTCCCATAATCATACCGCCAATTAATGCAAGTGAAAGAGGATACTGCAGGTCTGAACCCATATCGCCTCTAATAAGGAATGGAGCTATAGCTAATATAGTAGTCATACTGGTCATAATAATTGGCTTTAACCTTCTTGCTCCTCCCATCATTACTGCTCTTAATAGAGAGTATCCCTCTCTTCTAAGTCTGTTTATAGTATCTACCTTTAAGATGGAGTCATTAATAACAATACCACTCATAACCACAATCCCAATCATAGACATTAGATTTAACCCAGATCCAAAGAGCCACAAAAAGAACATTGCTCCAAAAACATCTACAAACACCTCAGAAATAATAATAAATGGCTGTATTAAAGACTCAAACTGGGCTGCTAAAATAAAAAAGAGTAACAACAGGGCAACAGAGAGAATCACAACAAGCTCTTTTATTAACTCTCTATTGGTAAAGTAACTTCCACTATAGAGAACATCAAAGTTGCCATCTTCTTTAGCTAAAGTAGTAATATTTGCCATAACCTCCTTTATCTCTTTATCATTTACGTGTAAATTAAGAGGGTAGAAATCTCCCTCTCTACCAGAAATTATACTTTTAAAATCTCTCACTCTACTCTCTTGAAGAAGCAGATTAAGAGGAATCTCTACACCCTCTGAACTTTTTACAGTCAAAGAAGAGATGTCATTTGTAAATAGTGCCTCATCTCCCATTGTAACAGGTACAGAATAGGTTCCGTGGCTTATAGAGAATAGCCTGTTTTCTCTTGCTGCACTCTTAATAGCATTGTGAATAGCAGAGTGGCTCACTTGGTAAAGAGAGAGCATATCTGCTTTAGTGACTAATAGAATTTGCTCTTGCCAAAGCACAGGCTCTATATATAAAAATGGCATTTTCTTATGCACTTTTTCCAAAAATAGATTTAGCTTATCTGGATTGGGTGGTCTATTATCTTGCCCTATAATTTTAGCTGTTAAATTATAACTCTTGTCTGAAAATATCATATTGAAAATATTATCTGCAAGAGAGAAGTTAAACGTAGCCTCGGGGTAGTTTTCAATAATAGACTCAGAGATTACTTTCTCTATAGCCGCTAACTCCTCTGGGTCTTTAGATTGTATATAGACAATTGCTTCAGAGGCTGTGAGCTCTGGTGTATGTGAAAGAATAAACTGCTGCGATGCAATGTAAGTACTTCTATGTAAGATTAAATCTTGAGCCTCTTTAGTGACTCTCTCTACTCTAAAATCATTCTCTTGTGCATTTAATGGTAAGTTCCAATCTATATAGAGAATAGTATCGTCGTGAGTTACAACTGGTAATTTAGACTTATCTATAACTCTATAGAGTAAAAAAGTAGATGATAGAACTATTATAAAGAGAGCCCAAACCAATCTTTGATGTCTAAAAACCCATTTTAATCCCTTTTCATATAGAGAGGCGTAATCAAAAGGATGCAACTTTGCCAAAAACTTGTTTTGTACTGGGCCTCCACTTTTTTTATAGAAAAGATAGTAATAGACAGGAATTACTAAAACAGCTACAATCAAAGAAGAGAAAAGACCAATTGTAACAGCCATAGCTTGGTCAAAAAATAGAGAGCCAGCTATACCACTCAGAAAAATAAGAGGTAAAAAAACCGAACAAGTTGTTAATACAGAGCTTAACATTGGAGTAAACACCTCTGAAACTCCTTTCACTACAGAGTCTTTAAGACTAAAGCCTCTCTCTTTAAGCTGTGTAATATTGTCAATAACAATAATAGAGTTATCTACCATCATTCCTATACCTAGAATAAGGCCAGAGAGCGAAATAATATTTATAGAGATACCAACTACATAAAAGAATAACAGAGAAACAATTAAAGACAAAGGAATTGTAATAGTAATAAGAAGAGGAGAGCGAAAATCCTGCATAAAAAGGAAAATAACCAAACAGGCTAAAAAAGCTCCAAGCAGAATATTATTTCTAAGATTTTTTATAGAGTAATCTAATAACTTTGTTTGATCTCTGGTAACCTTAAACTGCACTTGTGGGTACTCTTTACTAAAGTTCTCTGTAAGTTCATCTAGAGAACTCTTTAAAGCAGCCATTTTTGCATCTGACTGTTTAATAACAGCCATGCTTACAGCGCTTTTTCCATCTGAACGTGATATTCCCTCTACTGCTCTAGGTTGTTCTTTTACAGCAGCAAGCTCTTTAAACTTAAAGACTCGCCCATTAATGTTAAGGTTAATCTCCTCAATATCTTCTTTAGTTCTAATCTCAGAGATAAATCTAATATCCCACTGGTAATGTCCATCTTTAATAGTGATATTACCCAAAGATTGATTGTTGCTATTTATTGCATCAATAAGCTGTTTATCTGTAACACCTAAAGCAAGGTTTTTGCTTGTATAGGGAGTAATCAAAATCTCTGGCAGCAACAGACCACTCACATCTACAAGAGCCACCTCTGGTAGCTGTTCTAACCTTTTTGCAATTACATCTGAAGCGAACCTACTTAGCTCCATAAATTTAGACTCCTCTTCACTCTCTATTGTCATATTAATAAAGAATGAGGGAATATCTGTAGCACTTGCCTTCACAACCTTAGGTCGCTCTATCTCTTTAGGTAGCGAACTGGTTGCCTTATCTATCTTCTCATTAACATCAATAAAGAGAAAATGGATATCTGCCCCATGTTCAAACTCCATATATATTACCCCAGAGTTATTGTTTGCTTTACTTGTAAGCTCCTTAAGTGCCGAGACCTGCCTCAGTTGATTTTTTAAGTTTTTTAAAATTGAGTTATCAATCTCTCTGGCCGAATAGCCAGGAGCACTCACCTGAACAGTAATTTGAGGAATATCTACCTCTGGCATAAGCGATACTGGCAACATTCCAATAGCAACAGCACCTAGCACCACAATTGCTATAATAGACATAGTTACGGCTATGGGCCTCTCTATGAGTTTACCTATCATAATCTCTATTTTTTAATCTCTACATTAGAGCCGTCTGCCAAATTGAGGTTACCAGCAACAATAATAATATCGCCCTCATTTAAAGTTGCATTTTTCTCTTCGTTTGCAACTACAGAGTGGAACTCTGTATTTGTCATAACTACGTTTACATAGGTCCACATAGCTTTACCAGTTGTCACGTCAAATCTAAAGAGAACATCAAAATTATCTCTCATTACAACTGCACTTTTAGGCACAACTAAGTGGCCTTCAAGCAAATTTTGAGCAATCACCTTTACATTCATCCCCTCCATTAATTTTCCGCTACTATTATCTACCTGAGCCATAACCTTTATTTGCCCCTTATCGTCTACTACTGGGTTAATTTGAGTTACAACTCCCGAATAGAAAATTGCAGGTTCGCTAAAAGAAGATACTTTCACCCCATTACCAACACCTATATATGAGAGCTCAGACTCCAATAGAGAAAACTCAACCTCAAACTTAGAGTCATCTATAAGGGTACAAAAAGTGCCTGAATTGGGTTCATACTCTCTCCCCTCTATATTTGCAATTTTACCCGAGAAAGGGGCTCTTAAAACAGTATTATCTAAATCTTCTTGAGATTGTCTTAACTCATTTACAGATTGATTATATCCAGATTGTATCTTAATTACTCTTAATAAATCTGCTGGAACCGAGGCAGTGTCGCGCCCATACCCATAACCTATAAGCTTGTCTGCAAAATCTAGGTTGGCCTTCTCCATTCTCTCTTGGCTCTGAAGCAGCTTAGATTTAGCAGCTTTAGGGTCTAAAGTTGCAATCTCTTCACCTTTCTTAACATACAATCCGTTTCTCACAAATATTTCAGAAATAACTCCTTGAGCTCTAAAAGTTAGATCACTCTTTTTAATAGCTCTTAATTTACCATTGGTAACTATTTGCCTATTAAATCCTTTTCTTTTTAATACAACTGTATCTACAAGGTTTTTCTCTGCGGTAAAGGTTGCTTTTGCAGCACTAACCTCCTGCTCCTTCTCACCTTTTGGAGAGCAAGAGAGCATAAATAGAGCAACTAATAAAAAAATATTAAATTTGGTCATATCCTGAATATGTTAATTATCTGTAAGTTTATTGAAATCTGCTGTTACCTCCTTATCTCTAATGTAGTCATAGAGGCTCAACTTCCTTATTGTGAAGTAATTTTGCCAGTAATTACTTAAATCACTAATATATCTAGAGGCAGAACTTCTCATCTCATTTTGAGCACTATTAAGTTCTAACAGTGATATTGTCCCATTTTTAAATCTTTCGTTAGCAATATTATATGAGAGTCTTGCAATAGAGTCTGCTTGAAGTGATATTTTGCACTGCACATCTAGCTTATTAAACTGCATCACCTTTATTAGAACATTCTGCCTATACTCTACCATAGATTGCTCTACCTCCGTTTTAACTACCTCCACTCTAGATTGAGCCAACTTAACTTTCCCTTTACCCATACCCCAATCTAAAATAGGTAGAGAGAGACTTAGCCCTAGAACTTCTTGATCCATAGGGTTCTTATATGCCCCCGAAAAGGTATCGCCCCTTTGAGTTAAACCAAATATTGCAAAAAAGTTTGCCTGTAAACCATTTGTAGATTTGGCACGAGCTACCTCCTTCTCTGAATTGAGCAGTTGAATTTCATTTCCAAGTATATAAGAGCTATTCTCAATAGAACGAGCATAAACCTCTTCATGATCTATCTGTAAGTTCGGAATCTCTTCTGGAATAACTAACGAGATCTCTACATTATCGTTAAAGCCCAAAAAGGTTCTTAGATTTAACATACTCATCTCTAGAGAGAGCTGTTTGTCGCTTATATCTAACTGAGCATTGAGTAGTTTATGGTTTAAAGAGAGAACATCGTTTTTAGTGATAGTACCAATCTCATATCTCTCTTGAGCAATTTCTAATTGAAGAGTTGTAGACTCTAAAGTCTGCTGAGCCATCTCTAAGTTTATTCTGTCTGAAAGAACCTTAAAAAAAAGATTAACTGCAGTTATATTTATCTGCTCCATAGACTCTAAGTAATTTCTTTTAGCCCTCTCATAATATTTAGGTTCAATTATTTTATCCCACTTTAGAGAATTATAAGCCTTAATAGGCTGGCTGTAATTTATTTTCACAGGCTGTGAATTATAGAGTATATTATCTATGGGAGAGAATTGGTCAATACGGTTAAGGCTTGTAATTAAAGATATTCTACCACCTGTAAGAGCTATATTTTGATCTATAGAGAGAGAGAGACTGTTAGAGAGGTTATTATTGGTAACGTAATTATATTCACCTGTTTCACTATTTCTTAATGCCTGTAATGACCTATTATATTGCCCCAGAGAAGCATTTAAATTTAACGATGGTAATAGAGTTGCTTTATATGAGCGAAATTGCCAATAATTTATTAGAAAATTATGCTTTGCAAGCATAGCAGCTTGAGACTGCTCTTTTGCTGTTTCGGTTACCTCTTCTAAGGTCATTGTAAGCATATATCTCTCTTGAGAATAGACTTGATTAATGTTAACAAAGAGAGAAAATAAAACAACCGAAAAAATCACAAAAAAAGACCTCATATTAATTACTGTTTTTTAGGTTTCACAATTACAACAACAGGGTTATCGTCCTCTGCAGCATCATCAAATTCATAAGCATTTATATAGGCCATCAGCTCCCCGTTAGCACCCATAAAACGTGGCCAAAAAGGGTGACCACCTTTAATATCTTCTAAAAAACCTTTTTTATTGAGAGAAGGCCTATCTAATAAAATAAGTTTGCCACTCTGCTTATTGAAAATTGCGTTCACTATGGCATCTGTTGTGGGTATAATTTCTCCATTTATCCCTAACCTCTCTGTTACAACTTTTTCTGGTGCATTTTCGCCAAAGTCAAACTGTAAATAGAGGTGATTATCTGTCTCAAAAAAAGGAGGAGAGAGTTTGATGAATTCACTCAAATTATCTGGCATATGATCTGGAGCTGCTTCACTATCTTTATACTTACCCAAATTTAAAACAAAGGCATCTTTAAAAACAGCTTCTCTGTTCACTGTGTGTATAGTGTCTTGCGAGTTAAATAAGAACCTTACTTGGTTTTCATAATTATGAAGGTATATGTTTTTTATAGAAATTGAAATAGATATAATTTTATCTCCATCCATTGTAGTTTTAATTCCTCCTTCCTGGAAAAAAGATTTTTTATCAATAACATTTAAAGAGTTATCTAATAAGAAGAGAGTGTGCTTAATCTTTCCTGCCGATATAGCTGACATATCCAATGCGTGAGCAGCAGCAATAAATCCACTATCTAGAAATGTAAAAGATGAAAACCTCATATACTCTTCTTTAGGGAATTCTCTTTTCTCAACAAAGAGGCCATTATGGTCATAAAGAAAAAGGTCTCCCGAGCTATCTAAAACATAAACCCCTCTACCACAAGGAGATGGACTAGACCAGCCTATGCTATTATACTCCTCAGGGCCTCTCCCATTTCTATCAATTGTAGAGAGATATTTACCGCTATTGTCAAAAATTTTAACAACATTGTTATTGTCTCTCACATAAATTTTGTTTGACCTATATGCAATATCTCTAATGGTACCTAAAACAGACATTTTATTTGTCTCCAACGGAATGTACTCTATATCACTTGCATAATCGCTTAGATTTAAAATTTCTCCACTACCTACGGCTTTCTCTACATCTATGTAGTTACTAGCTGTTGTGCTCTTTTTATTACTACTACACGAAAATATTAAGAGTGAAAAGAAAAATAGATAAAGGGCAAAGCTTAACCTTTTTATAAACCAGATAGAGACATTTCTGTTTTTCATATTTAATTCAAATTAAATTAGTATTCAGTCTGTTTTACTGACAAAACAGTAATAATTAATATCTACTTGAGCTTTACTAATACCACAACATGGTTGTCCATCTCATCTATCTTTGAAGCTATCTTGGCAAACTCTCCTTTTATTTTACCACTTTGTGCATGTTCAAGTACCTCGCCTGCAGAGAGTAGTGAAACTGCGTAACTTCCATCTTCTGTTATAAACTGTGGGATAAACGGAGGGCCTCCCTTAAGATTATCTCTAAAACCGAGCTTGCCTTTAATTGGCTGCTTCATAAATGAAAACTCGGCACTCTCCTTATTAAAGAGAGCGTATGAATCTGTATGTTTAATAGTAGTAACTCTAGACTTAACACCTATGGATCTCTCGTAGGGCTCAAATGAATAGCCATTTAGCCTAAAATTAAAAAGAATGAAATTTTCCCACTCTTGGTACTCACTTTCATTGAGTGTCACAAATTTACTCTCACCCTTTTTAGCTCCTTTTGGAATAGTTCCATCTGCCCTAATATTACCGTAATTAAATATAAATTCTGGCTTGTATCTGAGGTTACTATCTAAAGAGTATAATGTATCTACATATTTAGAAAACACTCTTGTAAAAGTTGGCAAACTATAAAGAGTAGGAGTTAGATTAATTACTTGAGCAGATTGCCCAGGTAGAGGAGCTACCATAATACTTTTTTGAATATGCTCTTCTTGTTGTTGTGTGATTAGAGGTGCAGAAATTTTTTTTATTATGGAGCCATCTTTTTGAAAAGCAACTATAAAAAAATCTAGTTTATTTTTTGATAATTGTGGTACTGCTCCCAAATAAAGATCTTCATCTATTCTAATGGGGCTCTCAATAAAAAAGCTATCTACCATTGCTCTTTGCTCTGAAAAAAGAAAATTTCCTAGGCTATCATAATTATTCACCTTAGAATCCATTCCTATACTACTAGGCATAAAGGCATTTACAATAATATTTCCGCTCTCTAAATCAAACTTAAATCCTTGATTATATAAATACTCTTCTGGCCCTCTCCCTCTTCTATTAAAAGTAAAGAGATAGTTGCCCCTAATATCAAAAATTTTAACCTCTTTCCTAGCCGAGATAACATAAATTCTGTTACTCCCTATAGAGACCTTAGGATAACGACCTATGAGTGCCCCCTCTACTGTCTCTAATGGAATATATTCAACATTAGAAGCAATCTCGCTCAAATCTACTACTCTTGGATTATTTAAACCAGAAAGAAAGTCTATAGTAGTTATGTCTGAATCTAAACTAACTTGCTTGTTGCTACATGAATAAGGGATAAGAACAACAAATAAAAATAGCACTAAAGTGAAAGCTAGTGCAAAAACTTTGTTAGCAAAAAAATTAGTTATCTTATTATTAAGAGATAAGAACAGTGACATAATCTTAGATGTTTAATGGGTGTAAATATACAAAACAATTTCACTTTTCTATAAAATGCTATAAAACAACGCCTCAAATACCAAACCAACATTTGAGTTTTAACTATTAATTTACACAATAAACTATAATAAGGTTAATATTGTTACTATATTTAACTTTCTATATAACATTATAATGTAACGTATTTTTTTGCATAGAATCTTATCTTGCAGATTCATACATTTTTTTTAAATTTGTTTAATTATCCCTTATACTAATTATTATTCCTAATCTAATATAGCAATGAAAAGTTTTTTCAAAATTGTACTCGGCACACTTGTAGGTACTCTACTAGCCCTAACATTGGCTTTCTTTATTATGCTTGGCATAGTAGGGTCTATGGCCTCTTTCTCTGAAACCAAACCGGTAGTTCCTAAATCTGCTGTTCTAAGCTTAGATTTCAATACAGCAATAACAGAACAATCTACAGAAGACCCATTTGCATCAATAAACCCAATGCAAAGCGGGAGCTCTAAAACACAAGGCCTTCTCCAATTTGTACAGACAATAGACAAAGCAGCTAAAGACCCTGCCATTAAGTTCATCTATATGAATCTCACCAATCTAAATGGTGGAGTTACCCATATAGAAGAGATTAAAACTGCAATAGAGAGGTTCCGTCTTAGCGGTAAAGCCGTTATTGCCTATGCCGATAATTTTTCTCAACCTGCCTACTACTTAGCCACAAGTGCAGATAAAATTTATTTAAGCCCAACAGGCATGCTACCATTAACCGGAGTGAGTGTTAGTTCAGTTTTCTTTAAAGACCTTCTAGATAAACTAGGTATTGAGGTACAACTTATTAGACACGGTAAATTTAAGGCAGCAGCAGAGCAATTTATAAGTAACAAAATGAGCCCAGAAAATCGCCAACAACTTCAAGATTACGTAGATGCTGTTTGGGAGAGTTGGGTAGAAGAGATAGCAAAAACTAGAGAGATTACTCCAGAAGAGATTAACCTTATGACAGATAATCTTTCAATCTCTACAGCTCAAGATGCTCTTGATGCTGGCCTTATAGATGGGCTTATGTACAAAGACAATATGGTAGATACGCTAGTAAAACTATTTGGTGTAGAGAAAGAGAAAGAGCTTAAAATAATCTCTAGCACTGCCTACCACAAAGCTACCTATAAGATTGACTTTAAAGAGAAAAACAAGATTGCCATTATTTATGCCAATGGCGAAATAGTTATGGGTAAATCTGAAAACAATATAGCTTCAGACTCATTCATAGAGCATGTTTCCAAAGTAAGAAAAGATAGCACTATTAAAGCAGTTGTATTTAGAGTAAACTCCCCAGGAGGTTCAGCACAAAGCTCAGATGTGATTGAGCGTGAATTGCAGCTTTTAATGGAAGAGAAGCCTGTTGTAGTTAGTATGGGAGACTATGCAGCTTCTGGTGGCTACTGGATCTCTGCTAAAGCAAATAAAATCTTCACTAATAACACAACCCTTACTGGTTCAATTGGTGTCTTTAGTATAGTACCCAACTTCCAAAAGACAATGAATAAGCACCTCTCTCTAAATGCAGAATCTGTTAACTCCAATCAATATAGCGATATTATGAGTGGTTTCAGGCCATTAGCTACGCAAGAGATTGAATTTGTAAGAAGCGCAATAGAAGAGATATATACAAACTTTATAACTTTAGTTTCCGAGGGCCGAGGTATGACTCCAGAAGAGGTAGATGAAATTGCACAAGGCCGAGTATGGGCAGGTTCAGATGCTCTAATAGTTGGCCTTGCAGACGAACGTGGTGGAATTTTAGACGCCATAGCATCTGCAGCTACTTTTGGGAATCTAGATAGCTACAGAATTGTAGAGTACCCTGTTAAGAAAAACGCAATTGAACGCCTAGTAGAGATGCTCACAAAAACTAGCTTTGCAGCAGAAACACTCTCCAACCCCTACACCATGCTAGAGAATACCTACCAAAAACTACGCGAAGAGAGAGGCATAAGCCACTTTACCCGCCTCCCATACAATATCTACTTTAACTAGAACTCAATAACTAAAATTAGCTATTTGCTATTGATTGACTGTGGATTGGCTATTGATTGGCTGTTGGCTATTAGCTATTGATTAGTTGTTGGCTAATAGTAAACTGAAGTTTACCACCTTATAACCTAAAGTTTCCCACACCACAACTAGCAGATAAACAGAACATAAAGCACCAAAATGTGCTCTGCTTGTCTTTGATTTAGTAAACTGTAAATGAGAAAGTTAGATTTTGAGATTTTGCCTATTATTGAAAATTCAAAATTAGATTGTAGTATATCAAGTGATTGACTCAAAGACAAACAGAACAAAATTGTAGCAAGCATTTTATCTGACAATTCATCTGAATTTCCCCTGGGAGACGATTTTCCGGGAGATGATTGCTCGTAACTTACTTACTGCGTGGTAGTTAGTTTTTGAAAATAAGCCCTTTTGGGCTCATTTATAAAAGCTAAATGCTTGGTTACTAAGCGTTTACTTGTAATCATCTCCTGGCAAAGTTTGCTTTTCTCTGCTCAGCATAAAGCAACATCTCTTTTTTAGCTAATTAGATGAAGTGCTTTGAGCAGATAGGCCGAGGACCGTTCAACTACCAAAGGGAGGCGTTCCGCAGGCCCCGAAAAACCACAAAGAGAGTAGCGTCTAGAAAAAAGAGCGTTGCTGCTGGTGAGCAGACAGCAAGTAGTGGACAGCAAATAGTGGTTATATTGATTATAAGTTATAACAGAACTGTATATATTAACTGAAAACTGCCCCAAATTACAATCGAAAAGTATACCACTTACAACCATGAATGGATTCTATCCGTTCTTAATAAATGATAAGTATGTATACAAAACAAGAAGTAATTATTAAC
>Ga0265293_10000481_pt1 | contig 94634 bp, 80 predicted proteins | sample Munlanlewell138R_FD_192505 | JGI IMG/M metagenome (GOLD analysis project Ga0265293, IMG submission 192505) | Leachate microbial communities from a municipal landfill in Southern Ontario, Canada - Leachate well 138R | ecosystem: Engineered > Solid waste > Landfill > Unclassified | place: Canada... | reverse complement strand
GATAAACACCTGACCCTGGATGAGCGCATTGACATTGCCTTTAAAGGCATTGATCTCGGTACGGAACTCGCCATTGTCACCGGCTATACCCACACCGCTGAGGGTTTGATGACATCCTTTGAGCGGGGTTACAGCGAAATGACCTTTAGCCGGGTTGCGGTGTTGACCAACGCCAGCGAGGCGATCATTCATAAAGAGTTTCACCTCAGCAGCGCCGATCCACGCCTGGTGGGCGAGGAAAATGCGGTTCCCATTGGCCGCACCAATTACGATGTCGCCGACCAGCTCGCCAACCTGGGTATGGAAGCGATTCATCCCAAGGCGGCCAAGGGGTTGCGTCAGCAGGGGATTTCCCTGCGCATCAAAAACACCTTTGACCCAGACCACAACGGAACCCTGGTTACCGGTGAATACATCAGCGATACTCCCTGTGTGGAAATTATTGCCGGGCGCAAAAATATTTATGCCATCGAATGCCTGGAACAAAACATGATGGGGGAAATCCATCGTTATGACCGGGATATTCTTCAAGCCATCGCGCGCTTTAAAGCGCAAATTATCACCAAGGACATTACCGCGAACAGTATTTCTCACTATCTGGCGACCAACCTCAAAACCGCAAAAAGAATCTGTGCTGTTATTGAGGAGGCTCATCCCGATAGCCGCATAGAGGTGCGTAAGGTGGCGATTGTCTCCGCCATTGGCAGCGATATGAAGGTTCCGGGAATACTGTCCAAGGCGGTTGGCGCTTTGGCCGAGGCGGGTATTTCGGTGCTGGCCATGCATCAATCCATGCGCCAGGTGGATATGCAGTTTGTGGTCGATGAAAACGATTACGACAACGCTGTGAAAAGCCTTCACCGCAACCTGGTGGAAGTCCACGACCACGGCAATGCCATCTGTGCGGCCTGACTATTCTGGCAATTCTGGCTTCGGCGATTTCATCGCCGCCTGTCTGCTGTAAAAGGCTCGATGGATTCCCTGTTTGACCTGCAGCGGATATTCCCGATAATAGTCGCCTTGAGTTTTTGAAAAGGTTCTATTATGGCATCCCTGCAGGATCAGCTCCTCAAAGCTGGCGTTGTTGACAACAAAAAAGTCAAACAAATCAAGCACGAAAAGCACAAGCAGACAAAACAGCAGGCCAGGGGCAGTGGCGCTGTCGACGAAACCAAGGAGCTGGCCAAACGGGCGCTGGCAGAAAAAGCCGCCCGCGACCGGGAAATCAATCTGCAGAGACAGGCTGCTGCTGAGCAAAAAGCAATTCAGGCGCAAATTACCCAGTTGATCGCCACCAACCGCATCGAGCGCCACCACGGGGATGTTGCCTACCAGTTCAGCGACGATAAAAAGATCAAAAAACTCTATGTCACGGAAAGTTTGCACAAGCAGCTTGGCAAGGGTCAAATCGCTATCGCCAGGCTGGGTGAAAGCTATGAACTTATTCCCGCCGCCGTTGCCGAAAAGATCAAGCAGAGAGACAAAAATCGCATCATTGTTCATAACATGATGAGCGCTGAAACTGCAGCGGAAGACGACCCTTATGCGGAGTACCAGATTCCCGATGATCTTATGTGGTAGACGCCGCCCCGAGTATTGAAAACGGTGGAATTTCACCCGCGTACAGTGTTAGTCTTGGTTATTGATAATTCACCCCATTAGGGCTGGTGGCACTTGAATAACACGATGAATCCCCAGGCACCAAACACAAGTGAACGGGCGAAAGGCGAGCAGATCAGGAACCGGTTGATCGATCCTTTTGGCCGGGAAATCAATTATTTGCGACTATCAGTGACAGATCGCTGCAATCTTCGCTGTACCTACTGTATGGCCGAAGAGATGACCTTTCTTCCCAAAGAACAAATTCTCACTCTCGAAGAAATGACAACCCTTGCCACTGCTTTCAGCGAACTTGGCGTCAGTAAAATACGCCTTACCGGCGGCGAGCCACTAACCAGAAACGGCGCCCTGGAGCTGATCGAAAGCCTGGGCAGGCTGCCGCATCTGAAAGAACTGGTGATGACCACCAACGGCCTGCTGCTGCCCAAGTATGCGCAAGCCCTTAAAGCTGCAGGCATTCGCCGTCTCAATATCAGTATCGACAGCCTCAATGAGCAGCGTTTTCGAGAGATGACCCGTGTCGGCGACCTCCATCAGGTGCTTGCCGGTATAGAGGCCGCGCAGCGCGCCAGTTTTGAAAAAATCAAACTCAATGCGGTGGTGCTTGCCGGGGTTAATGACGACGAGGTGGCCGATCTTGCCCGTTTTGCAGTAGACCGGGGCATGGACATTTCCTTTATCGAAGAGATGCCCCTGGGAAATATTGACTCCCACAGACGCAGCGACACCCAGATTTTCAGCGATAGTATTCGCGAAAAACTCGCAGGAATCTACACTCTCACTTCCAGTACCGAAACCACCGGCGGACCCTCCCGCTATTTTCGGGTTTCCGGCACAGGTTCAAAAATCGGGTTTATTTCTCCCATGTCCAACAACTTCTGCGGGAGCTGTAACCGGGTGCGCCTGACGGTTGAGGGCAAGCTGTTGCTGTGTCTCGGCAACGAAAACGCCGTCGACCTGAAGGCCGTGGTGCGTCGCTATCCTGGGGAAATGGACAGGCTCAAGGACGCCATCGTCAAAGCTATAGCCCACAAGCCGGAAAAGCACTATTTTGATGCCGAGCGCGTCGATATTGTTCGCTTTATGAATGCCACTGGTGGTTAATCCCCCGTGGTGACGCCGCCATTTCCCCTTCACATCAATGCAGAAATCACAATTCCTGATGCTGAGGTTGACCTTTCCGCCATTCGCGCCCAGGGAGCGGGCGGGCAGAATGTCAACAAGGTATCCTCTGCGGTGCATCTGCGTTTTGATATTCCCGCGTCATCTCTTCCAGAGCGGATTAAGGAGCGACTTCTCGCCCTCAGCGACAAGCGCATTTCCTCTGATGGAGTGCTTGTTATCAAAGCGCAACGCTTTCGCACCCGGGAGAAAAACCTCGCCGATGCTCTCGACAGGCTGCGAGAGGTTATCCTCAGTGTTTATTCAGAACCCAAGGTGCGCAGAGCCACCAAGCCCAGCAAATCTTCGCGGATGAAAAGGGTGGATACCAAGGTCAAAAAAGGCCAGACCAAGGCGCTGCGAAAAAAAGTTCAGATCGACTGATTTTCATTGCCATGCAGCAGCGCCGAGACTGTCCCCCTTTATTAGTCGCCGTCGGACGCCCATATCTGAGAGTCTTGTTCAAGCGGAAGTGTGCAATCCACACTCGCGGCCATCCAAAACCTTGGTGGGGTCAAAGTAGTGCCTGCAACTGGGTAGATTGTGTTCCTGAACATAGTGTTCGAGCTGTTCTTCCGTCCAGTAGAAAATGGGCGCAACCCGCAGCAAGCCTCGATTGTCGATGCTGAGTATATCGAGATTTTGGCGAAAGGCCGTTTCCTGCTGACGAATACCGGTAATCCAGACGTCGCCCCGTAAGTCGTTAATGGCGCGCTGAAATGGCTCCAGCTTTACCTGACGGGTAAATTCGGCGTGGAGCTCTCCGTCATCGTCGGGGTGAGGAATGCCCCCCATCAGGGCGTTGCGGCGTTCTGCGGTAATCTCTGGAATATAAATATGCATATTCAACTGTAGGTCGGCCATGATTTTTTCCGCTGTGCGATAGGTGTCTGCCAAATGGTAGCCGCTGTCGACCCAGATAATTGGCATGGTCGGGTAAATCTGCTTAACCATATGCAGCATGCCTGCGGAATTCGGCGAAAAGCTGGTGGAGGCAAACACCTTTTTACCCAGAGCCATGGCCCAGTGAATAATGTCCTGGGGGGATTTGTGCCTCAGTTCGGCATTGAGCTGTTGAAGTTGTGACGTTTGAAACATGAAAATTCCTAAATGCGGCCGCTATGACGACCAATGTCGAAAAACTAGTCTCTAATCCATTCCGGTACAGGTAGATCCTTCCTGAGCAGGAAAGCCGGGTTAAACAGGGTGCTTTTGTAGCGATGGCCGTAATCACAAAGAATGGTGACGATGGTGTGCCCCGGCCCCAGTTCCCGCGCCAGTTCAACCGCCCCGGCAACATTGATGCCGCTGGAACCGCCCAGACATAGGCCTTCTTCCTTCAGTAAATCAAAAATATAGGGCAGCGCCTGGCGATCGCTGATGCAGTAGGCGCTATCGACTTTTGCCTGGCGGTAATTGTCGGTGAGAATGCTGATGCCAATGCCTTCGGCAATGGAGCTGCCTTCACCTTCCAGCTTGCCGCTGGTGTGGTATTTGTAAAGGGCGGAGCCCTCGGGATCGGCGAGGCCGATGCGAATGGCCGGATTGCGCTCCTTCAGATAAGTGCTCACCCCCGCCAAAGTGCCGCCGGTGCCTACAGAGCAGATAAAACCATCAACTTTGCCTTCTGTTTGTTGCCAGATTTCAGCGCCGGTGGTGTCGTAATGAATTTGTGTATTGGCGGGATTGTCAAACTGGCGAGCCCAGATTGCGCCATGGGCTTCCGTGGCGGCGAGTTTTTCCGCCATGCGCCGGGCGGTGTGAACATAGTGCTGGGGGTCGTCGTAACTGGCTTTGGGCACCAGATGTAGCTCGGCGCCGTAGAGGTCGAGCATTTCAATTTTTTCCCGACTTTGGGTCTGAGGCATAACCACCAGCGAGCGATAACCGAGGGCGTTGGCGATCATGGTGAGGCCAATACCAGTATTGCCCGCGGTTCCTTCAACGATCACCCCTCCGGGATGCAATTGCCCGCGGCGCTCCGCATCGCGAATAATGCCCAGCGCGGTACGATCCTTGATCGAGCCGCCGGGATTGAGAAACTCCGCCTTGCCAAAAATGCGACAGCCGGTTAGCTCGGAGACTTTTTTAAGATAGACCAGCGGGGTGTTGCCAATCAGGTCGATAACACGTGTTTCTGCCAAAATAAAACTCTCTTTTTAAGTACAGGACTCTGTCGGTGAACGCCAACAGGAACTTGAGGGTGTGGCCACAGCAGGAATTTTGCTCAAAAACCGGGGGAGGGCGGGTATTTGAAATTGATTGCTGCGTTGTCAATGGCGCTATTTTAGTGCTTTAGAATGGAAATCAACAGCTTGCACCTTAGAACAAATACTTTTAGTTATAACCGATTAGGGTATAACGCCGGGCAAACTGAACTCATTGTGGTGACGGTTTTATGGCTTCCAGTGCCGCCATCAGATTTTTTACCTTTTGCAGGGCTTCCTGGTACTCGGTTTCGACCTCGGAGTCGGCGACGATGCCGCCGCCGCCCCAGCAACTCAGGGCACCCTGGTCGGCTACCAGGGTGCGAATTGCAATATTGGTGTCCATGCGGCCGGTTGCACTGATATAGCCGATGCTGCCGCAGTAGAGGCCGCGGCGTTGAGGCTCGAGTTCGGCGATAATTTCCATAGCGCGTTTTTTTGGCGCGCCGGTAATAGAACCGCCGGGAAAGCTGTCGCGAAGTAAATCCAGGGGCGAACTTGTGGCGGCGAGAGTGCCGGTGATGGTGCTCACCAGATGGTGGACGTTGGCGAAGCTCTCCAGAGAAAACAGCTTGGGCACCCGCACTGAACCTGTGGCGCAGTTGCGGCCGAGATCGTTGCGCAACAGATCGACAATCATCAGGTTTTCGGCGCGGTCTTTTTTGCTGTTGAGCAACTTGATGGCATTTTCCTGATCTTCCTCCACGGAAGTGCCGCGAGGGCAGGTTCCCTTGATGGGCTTGGTTTCCACCTGGCCAACGGAAACCTTGAGAAAGCGCTCGGGAGAACAGCACAGAATCGCGCCTTGATCCGTTGGAATATAGGCACTGTAGGGCGAGGGGGAGGCGCGCCTCAGGCGTTGGTAGGCCTGCCAGGGATCGCCGCTGTACGTCGTTCGATGGCGGAGGGCGTAGTTAACCTGATAGCAGTCCCCCGCCTCGATGTAGTGGCGGATTTTGGCGAAATTTTTGCCATAGGTGATTTTGTCGGTGTCGGCTTCAAAGCCTGTGTCGAGCTTGAACTCTATGCCCGCACTGTGCTTTTTATGGCATTTTTCGCCATCCGCTGCCAACAGGCTGCGAACCTGTGCCTCGGTTTCCCGGCTGCAACCGGAGTGAACAGCAAGCCAGGATTTGCTCGACTGGTGGTTGACGATAACAGCCCAACCGTACCAGCCCAGATGCATATCCGCCAGGGAATCGCCGGGCAGCCGGCTGTCCGCCGATTGGCCAAGGCCATAGCCGAAATAACCCATCAGTCCGCCGACAAAGGGCATGTGGGTATATTCGCCGCCGAGAAGCCCTCTGCTTTTGAGAACCTCCCAGGCGGTGTCAAAAGGCTTGTCACTGTGCAGGGTGCCGCCGTTGTTATTGACAACAACCGTGGTGTCGCCCCTGGTGGTAATGGTCACTTCCGGCAAGGCGGAAATGATATCAAAACGCCCCTGCAGGGAGCGCGGTTTGCCACTGTCGAGCCAAAGGGCGCCTGGCAAGTGGCGAAAGCGACTGAACAGGGCTTCCGTATCGCCCTGAAAAGAGATTTCGTGGATGCTGGCGGTGGTCAAGGTCAGATTGTTTCCGAATGGCTAAGTGTTTTTCGGGCAACATGGTAAACCATTCCTCGAAAACTGAATACAAGCCCAATTTGCTTGCGAGTAATTATTCACGGAGATTTTGTTGAGGATTTCTTTTAAAATTTGCCTTCCCAGACAAGCCAAAATCGCCAACCACAAGGTGAACCATGACATTTGTAACTCCCGATCTCTGCGATGCCAACCCTGATGTCAGGGTGGTAGAACCCCTCTTTAACAACTACGGTGGCAAGCTTGCCTTTGGTGGCGAAATTGTCACCGCCAAATGTTTTGAAGACAATTCCATGGTGAAAGACAGCGCCGCCCAGCCTGGTCATGGCAAAGTTCTGGTGGTGGATGGCGGCGGCTCAGTGCGGCGGGCGTTGCTCGGCGATATGATCGCTGAAACAGCCATGAACAACGGCTGGGAAGGCTTTATTATTTACGGCGCCATTCGCGATGTCGACGACATAGAGCGCTTCAATTTTGGTGTTCAGGCGCTGGCGACCATTCCCTTGAAAACAGAACGTCGCGGCATTGGCGATATGAATGTTGCTGTGACTTTTGGCGGCGTTACTTTTAATCCCGGTGAATACGTCTACGCCGACAACAATGGCATTATTGTCTCTGCCAGGCCGTTGTTGTGAAGGTTTGAAATTATTTGCTTCATAAAAAAGCCCCGGTTTTTATGCCGGGGCTTCTTGGCGTAAGCGCTGATTGGCTCAGCGCTTTTCCTTTTTGGCGATGAGATTAACCAAACTGGTTCATGGTGTTGTCTTTACCGCCAGCCTTGAGGGCGGCTTCGCCGGCAAAATATTCCTTGTGATCGTCACCGATATTGGAACCCGCCATATCCTGGTGCTTAACGGTAGCGATGCCTTCGCGAATTTCGCGACGCTGAACCCCTGCCACATAGGCCAGCATGCCTTCGTCGCCAAAGTAACCCTTGGCCAGGTTGTCCGTTGACAGCGCTGCCGTGTGGTAGGTGGGCAGGGTGATGAGGTGGTGGAAAATACCTGCTTCACGGGCGGCGTCGGCCTGGAACGTGCGAACGCGGTTGTCAGCTTCGGCGGCCAGTTCAGAGCTGTCGTACTCGGCGCTCATCAGCTTGGCGCGGTCGTAGCCGGAAACATCCTTGCCTTCCGCCTGCCAAACGTCAAACACCTGCTGACGGAAGTTGAGTGTCCAGTTGAAGGATGGGCTGTTGTTGTAAACCAGCTTGGCGTTGGGCACCACTTCGCGAATGCGATTGACCATTTTGGCAATCTGGCCAACATGGGGTTTTTCGGTTTCGATCCACAGCAGGTCAGCGCCGTTTTGCAGGCTGGTGATGCAGTCGAGGACAACGCGATCTTCCCCGGAGCCTTTCTTGAATTCGAAGAGGCCGGATTGCAGGCGCTTGACCTTGAGCAGTTTGCCCTGGGATTTAATAACCACGTCGCCATTGTTGATGTCGTCGGCGCTGCTGATATAGTCGCCGTCGAGGAAGCTGTTATAAAGATCGCCAAGATCGCCCGGTTCGTTGGTCACGGCGATTTGTTTGGTCAAGCCAGCGCCCAGGGAGTCGGTGCGGGCAACAATAACGCCGTCATCAACGCCAAGTTCGAGGAAGGCGTAGCGAACCGCATTGATTTTGGCGAGGAAGTCGGCGTGGGGAACGGTGACTTTACCGTCCTGGTGGCCGCACTGTTTCTCGTCGGAAACCTGGTTTTCGATCTGAATGCAGCAGGCACCCGCTTCGATCATTTTCTTGGCCAGCAGGTACGTGGCTTCGGCGTTACCAAAACCGGCGTCGATGTCGGCGATAATGGGGACAACATGGGTTTCGAAGTTGTCGATTTTGTCTTGAATAACACTGATAGCGGCGTCGTCGCCAGCGGCGCGGGCGGCATCGAGATCCCGGTAGAGGTAGTTAAGCTCACGGGCATCCGCCTGGCGCAGGAACGTGTAAAGCTCTTCGATCAGAGCGGGCACAGAGGTTTTTTCATGCATGGACTGGTCGGGCAGCGGGCCAAACTCGGAGCGCAGGGCGGCAATCATCCAGCCAGACAGGTAGAGGTAGCGCTTGTCGGTCTTGCCAAAATGCTTTTTGATGGAAATCAGTTTCTGCTGACCGATAAAGCCGTGCCAGCATCCCAGTGACTGGGTGTAGGCCGAGGTGTCGGCATCGTAGTCGGCCATGTCTTTGCGCATGATTGCCGCAGTGTAGCGAGCAATATCAAGACCGGTTTTGAAGCGGTTTTGCAAACGCATACGCGCGGCGGACTCAGGGCTTATTGCCTCCCAGGTTTTGCCAGCGCCATCAATGACCTTTTTAAGATCGGCAATTTGGTTGAGGTAGTTTGACATGGTGTATCCCCGTAGTGGTCAGTAATTTGTGGACGTAGTCTAGTGATTGTGCAATGATTTACCTAATTTATAGTTTTGATTTCCGCTATTTTTCATATGAATATAGAAAGAGTTGATCTTAATCTTCTGGTTTACCTGGATGTACTGCTGCGCGAGCGCAATGTCACCCGCGCTGCGGAGTTCATCGGCCTCAGCCAACCGGCGATGAGCAACGGCCTGCGACGACTTCGCGAGCTTTTCAATGACCCGCTGCTGGTGAGAACCAGCGAAGGCATGACGCCAACGGAAAGAGCCCTGGAGCTTCAGCCCCTGGTGCGCGAGGCTCTGCTGTCGATGGAGCGGGCACTGCAATCAGATACGGAATTTGACCCATCGAAAGCCAACCGTGTCTTTCGCATCATGGTCAGTGACTATACCGAGGCAACCTTGATTCCCTCGCTGTTGGCGCGCCTGCAGCAGGAAGCTCCGGAAATTGTGCTCGACATTCTCGCCCCCAGTGACATGAGTTTTGAAGATGTCGAGCGCGGCAATGTGGATATGGTGATCAACCGTTTTGACAATCTGCCCCAGTCCTTTCACCAGGTCACCCTCTGGGAAGACAACTATGCCTGCGTTATCGGCAGGGAAAATCCTCTCCTCGAAAACTTTACCTTGGGCGCCTATCTGGCGGGCGACCATGTCTGGGTGAGCAAAACCGGCTGGGGGGCGGGTACCGGCATCAAGCCCGGCGGCGATATTCAAAAGCTAGGCTGGGTCGACAAGGCACTAAAACGTCTCGGCAAAACCCGCAAAATTCGCGTCTATACACGCCATTATCTTTCCGCCATGTTGCTGGCCAGACAGAAAAACCTGATTGTTACGGTTCCCAGCAAGGCCGCCCGCCATGTCGGGCACGAATACAATCTGGTGGTGCGTCAGCCGCCGTTTCCCATCCCGCCTATTGAACTTAAAATGGCGTGGTCGCCATTGCTTCAGCACAACCCTTCCCATCGCTGGATGCGGCGTTTGCTGATTGAGCTCGCCAGTGATATCGATCGCGACAGCAGGACGGACAGCTTGCTGGAGTAGGGGTGCTATTCTTCGGGGCTATTGATTTTGTGAATGCTGACCATAATCGCAATTCCTTTGATTGATTTTGACACAGCCATTACCATAGGCGCCATTCTTTCATCGCCCGTGCCTGCGGGGGAATCCAGCAACCTGGATTTCTCCGCAGGTTGGAGCATCACCTATTAAGGCAGGACTATGACACAGCAAACTTCCTCTACGCCAAACGGTCAGCGCATTTCAGTTGCAGGGCTTCAGGTGGACTCGGCGCTCTATGCCCTGGTCAACGAACACATAGCCCCTGGTACAGGGATTGATGCCGAGGGTTTTTGGGCATCTTTTGGCGCTGTGGTCAACGAGTTTGCGCCGCGCAACAGGACTCTGCTTGCAAAGCGCGACGCGCTCCAAGCCGCCATCGACCAGTGGCATCTTGAGCACCGCAACAGCGGCGGTGACGCGCGCAATAACTTTGCCGCCTACAAGGCCTTTTTGCAGGAGCTGGATTACCTGGTTCCCGTTGGCGAGGATTTCACCATTGATACGGAAAACGTCGACAGTGAAATTGCCCTCCAGGCTGGCCCCCAGCTGGTTGTTCCGGTGATGAATGCCCGTTTTGCCCTCAACGCCGCCAATGCCCGCTGGGGCAGCCTCTACGATGCCCTTTACGGCACCGACGCAATTCCGGAAACGAACGGCGCCGAAAAAGTGGGCGCCTACAATCCGGTGCGGGGGGATTTAGTGATTGCCCGTGGTCGGGAGTTTCTCGACGCTCACTTTCCCCTGGTGGAAGGTAGCCATGTGGGATCAACCGCCTATGGCATCGTCGACGGCCAACTTGTCGTTACCCTTGCCAGCGGCAGCGCCGTGGCTTTGCAGAACCCAGGTCAGCTCTGTGGCTATTGTGGCGCCCCGGAAAAACCAAATACAATACTTTTAAAAAATAATGGCTTGCACGCAGAAATTCAAGTTGATGCTAGTCATCAGATCGGCGCTACCGACAGCGCAGGCATCAAGGATATTGTTCTCGAATCCGCCCTGACCACCATCATGGACTGCGAGGATTCCGTCGCCGCGGTGGATGCGCCGGACAAATGCCTGGTCTACAGCAATTGGCTCGGCCTGATGAAAGGGACGTTAGAAGAGCCTGTCACCAAAGGCGGCAAAACCTTTGTTCGCCGAATGAACGAGGATCGCAGCTACGTTTCTCCACAAGGGAAAGCCTTTTCCCTGCCCGGCAGAAGCCTGTTGTTTGTCCGCAACGTGGGTCACCTGATGACCACGCCGGCAATCCTCGATGGGGAGGGCAACGAAATTCCGGAAGGAATCATGGACGGCATGATTACCGCGCTGGCCTCTATTCACGATCTCAAGGGCACCGGCAAGCTGCGTAATTCCCGCACCGGCAGCATCTATATCGTCAAACCGAAAATGCATGGCCCCGAAGAAGTGGCCTTTACCAACGACCTGTTTGCCGCCATTGAAGATGCGCTTAAATTGCCCCGCTATACCCTCAAAGTGGGCATCATGGACGAAGAGCGCCGCACTTCGGTGAATCTCAAGGAGTGCATTCGCGCCGCCCGCCACCGGGTTGCCTTTATCAATACGGGCTTTCTCGACAGAACTGGCGACGAAATTCATACCAGCATGCAGGCCGGGGCTTTCGCGCCCAAGGGCGAACTTAAAAATCGCAAATGGATTCACGCCTACGAAACCAGCAATGTGGACATTGGTTTGGCGTGCGGACTGAAAGGCAAAGCTCAGATAGGCAAAGGCATGTGGGCGATTCCCGACAATATGGCTGACATGCTCAAAGCCAAAATCAATCATCCAAAGGCCGGTGCCAATACGGCCTGGGTACCGTCGCCAACAGCGGCCACCTTGCATGCTCTCCACTACCATGAAGTGGATGTGTTTGCTGTTCAGGATGATCTTGGCAAACGCCCGCCTGCCAGTGTCGACGATATTCTTGAAATCCCACTGCTGGGGGATATGGCACTGACTGCGGAAGCCATTCAGGAAGAACTCGACAATAATGCACAGGGCATTCTCGGCTACGTGGTGCGTTGGGTGGAGCAGGGCATCGGCTGTTCAAAGGTGCCGGATATTCACGACGTCGGCCTCATGGAGGATCGCGCCACCCTGAGAATTTCCAGCCAGCATATCTGCAACTGGTTGCACCACGGCATCTGCAGCGAGGAGCAGGTGGTGGCGACGCTGAAGAAAATGGCGGCAGTGGTGGATCGCCAAAACGCGGGCGATCCCAACTACCACAATATGGCGCCGGACTTTGACAACAGTGTTGCCTTTGCTGCCGCCAAAGACCTTATCCTCAAGGGCAAAGAACAGCCAAGTGGTTATACCGAGCCGCTGCTGCACGCCTATCGCCAAAAAGCCAAAGCTAGATACGGCTTTTAGTTGTAGCGCTGCGCGAAGGATTTTGGGTCAGCTAAATATAGAGCTTTCTCATTTGAGGGTCTGGCTCGCTGTGGCTCCACAGTGAGTCGAATTCTGTATTTAGCCGCCTAGCTTCGATGGGGGAATACAGGCAAAGGTAACCCTGGTAATGGCCGGGGTTGACAAAATAAAGCACTGATTTTTCGTCTCCGCTCATAAATTCCTGGTGTTGAACCTCAATTTCAGGGGTGAGGCAGCGCAACTCTATGCGGCTTTGCAGGCGATGGTGAGCCTCCACGAGGCGATGATGATGCCTGCCCAGCCAGGAATTATCGCGCACTAGCAGTTGCACGCGAGCATTGACATGGCGGGTTGCCAGGCGGTGAATCGCCGAGCAAAAAACCTCGCTATCGTAAACTCTGGGATTGAGGTGATCGCTGAAAATTCTTATGGTGCGGTCACTGTGATCGACCAGGGTTAGGGCAGCCCGGGCAAATTCTTCGCTGCTGCTGAGCTCGACATGCTGGCGAAGCTCTTCATTGATATCGGGTAGCTTGGGTTCAAAACGGCGATGAAGATATTTATTGAGATCCATGGCCATGGGCACATGGGCAATACCTGCGTCCTTAAACTCCTGCCCGGTAACAACAAAACCGTTGTCCTTGTAAAAATGTAACGCCCGCACCTGGGCATCGAGAATGAGCCGTGGAAATTTCTGCTCTATGCCATAGCGAATAATGGCGCGCAAAAGCGATGAGCCCACCCCTTTTTTGCGAAACGGCTTAAGCACGGCCATGCGGCCAATTTTATTATTCACCAGACGTGCCGTGGCCATGGCAATATCCTGCTGACCCCAGGCGATCCAGTGAATGGCTTCAGGATCCAGATCGTCAACCTCTTCATTGTCTGGAACCCGCTGCTCATCGATAAACACTTCCCGGCGAATGGCTTCAAGAATTTCCCTTGACGACTGCCAACTGGTTTGTTCGATGGTAATGGGAAAGAAATCGATAGTTTCTGTCATGACAAGGGTGACCGCACTCGGAATTAGTCGCTGTTCGTTATACCATGAAGCCCGACAGCGAAACAGACTTCAGATTGACGATGCCAGCCAAAAAATTTTTCTTCAGCGTTTTAATAGTAGCACTCTTTGCGATCCCGCCAGCTTTTGGCGATGGCGCAGCCATTCTTGAATATGGCGACCGTTTTCACCCCCAAATAGGGCAGGGGGGCATGGTGGTCAGCCAGGAACAGCTCGCCAGCCGGGTGGGCGCCGATATTCTCGCCCGGGGGGGTAATGCTGTGGATGCCGCCGTTGCCACCGGTTTTGCTTTGGCGGTGACATTGCCCCAGGCGGGTAATTTGGGGGGCGGCGGTTTTATGCTGATTCATCTTGGCGAAGAAAACAAAAATATTGCCATCGACTACCGGGAAATGGCTCCTGCCACCGCTCATGCTGATTTGTTCGTCAATGCCGCCGGCAAGGTCGATACGCAGCTTTCCCGCTTTAGCGCCCTGTCATCCGGGGTTCCGGGGACGGTGGCCGGACTGGTACATGCTCAAAAAAAATACGGTGTCCTGCCCCTGAGTGAAGTCATGGCTCCGGCCATTGCGCTGGCGAAAAAGGGATTTCCCGTTTCCTATCCTCTCGCCTGGTCACTGGAAGAGTCCCAGGCACGGTTGAAAAAACACTCGGCTTCCACCCGCTATTTTTACAATTCCGACGGCTCCGTATTTAAGCCCGGCCAGATCTGGCGACAGCCGGATCTCGCCGCAACCCTGAAAAGAATTGCCCGCAGCAATGGCCGGGATTTTTATGAGGGCACAACGGCAACAATGATTGTCGAGGAAATGGCAGTCGGGGCAGGGGCAATAACCCTGGAGGATTTAAAAAACTACCAAGTGATCGAACGCGAACCTGTAGTTGGTACTTACCGTGACCATCAAATCATTTCTATGCCGCCGCCATCGTCGGGGGGAATACATCTGCTTCAAATGCTCAACATTCTTGAGGGTTGGGATCTGGCCGCCCTCGGCCATAATAGCAGCGACTATATTCATCGCCTTGTCGAAGCCATGCGCAGAGCCTATGCGGATCGCAGCGAATATCTGGGGGATCCGGATTTTGTTGCCGTTCCCGCCCAAAAGCTTATGGACAAGGTCTATGGGGCGGAGCTGCGCGCCCATATATCTTTATCTCAAGCCACGCCCTCGACAGAGGTTCTTCCCGGCCTTGGCGCCCATGAGGAAAGCCCGCAAACCACCCATTACTCCGTATGGGATAAGGACGGCAATGTTGTCAGCAATACCTACACCCTCAATTTTTCCTACGGCAATGGCATTGCTGTCACCGGCGCCGGTTTTTTGCTCAATAACGAAATGGACGATTTTTCCGCCAAGGCCGGAGTGCCCAATGCCTATGGGCTGGTGGGCAATGCCGCCAATGCCATTGCGCCAGGGAAGCGGCCGTTGTCGTCAATGACGCCGGTGATCGTTTTAAAAGAGGGCAGCCCGGTGCTGGTCACCGGCAGCCCCGGCGGCAGCCGAATCATTACTTCCGTGCTGCAGATGGTGCTCAATGTGGTGGATTTTGATATGAATATTGCCGAAGCCACCGCTGCGCCGCGCATACACCATCAGTGGCTGCCCGATGTCCTTTATGTGGAAAAAGATATTGGCGTCGATACCCGCAAGCGGCTGCAAAACATGGGACACAAACTGGAAACGAGCGCCTGGAGCATGGGTAAAACCCAGTCAATTACCAGAGAGAATCATCTTTTTATGGGCGTCAGCGATTACCGCTGGCCCGGCGGCAGTGCCGAATCTGCGGATTAGGGCCTGTTAACAGACCCTAGCTATTCCCCAGGCAAACAGGCGACAGAGTCAAAGCCGTGTCTGGTCGGCTTGCCATCTTCGTCCAGATTGACGAAAACGATATTGTCGATGGAGATGATGGTGCTTTTGGTGACCTTGTTGCGAACTTCCGCCCTCATGGTGATGGAGGTATTGCCCAGAGCAATCACCTCCACACCCATTTCGATAATGTCGCCCTGCCTACCGGAACTGACAAAGTTGATTTCAGAAATGTACTTGGTCACCAAATGCTTTTCGCCCCCCAACTGACACATGGCAAAAATGGCGGTTTCTTCGTCAATCCAGCTGAGTAATCTGCCGCCAAAAAGGCTGCCGTTGGGGTTGAGGTCTTCGGGTTTTATCCATTTTCTGCTGTAAAACTGCATTGCTGATCCTCTCTTCGCCGCTATCGCGGCAAGGGCAAAAAAATCGATAATGACAAGAAAGAATTACAGCAAAAACTATTCCGACTCAAGCCCGTTAATATAGGTTTTGCCCGGTTTATCGTTGGCGCCAGGAGAGATCGCTTTGCGTTGCAGCTCAGGGTCATCCATATCCATATCCTGGTATTTAGGCCTTGTCATATAGCTGGCAAACCATTCCCCCAGCAGTTGCTCATTATCGAGCACCGACGCCAGCAACTGTTTCACCTGGCGAACAAATTCCGGTGTTATTGCTGCTGTCGCCATTTCCGGCGTCAGCGGCGGGTCGCGATAATAGTAGCCGCCGCCCCGGCTGAGGACTTCGGTTGCCAGATCGTCGAGCATTTCCCCCGCAGTGGGAGATCTGAATCCCAGGGAGTATGTCATGCACTCGCCTTCGGCAACGCCGTGATGGGCAATGCAGGGGGGGAGGTAGAGAATATCGCCAGGTTCAAGCACCCAGCTTTCAGTGGCGTTAAATTCGTCGAGAATTTTTAGTGCTGTTCCCTCCATAAGGGGCGTGGTTTCGTCGCAGCGCCCGCCAATGGACCAGCGCCGTCTGCCCATCCCTTGAATAAGAAACACATCGTAGTAGTCGAAATGGGCGCCAACGCTGCCGCTATCGTTGGCGTAACTGACCATAATGTCGTCCATGCGCCAGCGCGGCAGAAAGGAAAACTCGTCAATCATGGCTCTCACCTCGGGCACCCAGAGATCAACCCCCTGAACCAGCAGTGTCCATGGCGTTGTCGGCAGGCGGGAAAAGTCTTCCTCGGTAAAAGGGCCGTGGTGCAATTCCCAGGGGTGCTCAAATCCTTGCTCCAGCACGAGCCGAGATTCCACCTCTTCCTCCAGGGACAGCCCGGCAAGTTCGTCGCCATCCATAGGAGGGTGAAAGTCGGGGATGCCCTGGCGAATGAGCAGGGGTTTTTGCTGCCAGTAATCCCGCAGAAAGCTCTGCGCATCAATTCCCTGTGGAAAGCGGATCATTGGCGGATTCGCCTTGCCTGAGCGGCGGCATTGCCCGTATAGGTCGCCGGGGTCAGTTTGCGCAGTGAGGCTTTGGCGTCTTCAGGGATGGCGAGAGATTCAATAAACTGGCGCATTTTTTCTTCGGTAATGCCCTGGCCTCGGGTCAGCTCCTTGAGCTTTTCGTAGGGTTTTTCAATGTTGTAGCGGCGCATCACGGTTTGCACGGGCTCCGCAAGCACTTCCCAGGCGTTGTCGAGATCCGCCGCCAGGCGCTCCCTGTTGATCTCCAGCTTGCTCATTCCTTTGAGGGTGGCTTCATAGGCGATCAGGCTGTAGCCGAAACCCACTCCCATGTTGCGCAGCACCGTGGAGTCGGTGAGGTCGCGCTGCCATCTGGAAATCGGCAATTTCTGGGCAAGGTGGCTGAAAATGGCGTTGGCCAGGCCAAGATTGCCTTCGGAATTTTCAAAATCGATGGGGTTGACCTTGTGGGGCATGGTGGATGAACCCACTTCACCGGCAACGGGTTTTTGCTTGAAGTAGCCCAGGGAGATATAACCCCAGATATCGCGATCAAAATCAATGAGAATGGTGTTAATGCGGACAATGGCGTCAAAGAGTTCGGCAATACAGTCGTGGGGTTCGATTTGCGTGGTGTAGGGGTTCCAGGTAAGCCCCAGAGCGGTGACAAATTCTCTCGCCATCGTCTCCCAGTCAACCTCTGGATAGGCGGACAAATGGGCATTGTAGTTGCCGACAGCACCGTTGACCTTGCCGAGAAGCTCTACAGCTTTGATCTGCTCAATCTGACGGCGCAGACGGTAGGCGACATTGGCCATTTCCTTGCCGACGGTGGTGGGGGAGGCGGTCTGGCCATGGGTGCGGGACATCATGGGAACATCGGCGTAATCCTCGGCCATTTGGCTGAGGCCGTCGTGAATTCTTTCCACCAGTGGCAGTAACGCCTGATCCCGTCCCTGGGTGAGCATGATGCCGTGGGAGGTATTGTTGATATCCTCGGAGGTGCAGGCAAAGTGAACAAATTCACTGACTGCATTCAATTCGGCGTTGTCGGCAATTTTTTCCTTAATAAAATATTCAACCGCTTTAACATCGTGATTGGTGGTGCGCTCGATGTCTTTGATTCTCTGTGCATCCGCTTCGCTGAACTGACCAGCGATGGCGTCAAGCAAGGCATTGGCCTCATTGCTAAAGCGGGGCACTTCGGTGATTTGCGGATGGTCAGCCAGTTTTTGCAGCCAGCGGATTTCCACCATGACACGAGCCCTGATTAAACCGTATTCGCTAAAAATACCGCGCAGCGCCTGGGTTTTACTGCCGTAGCGGCCGTCAATGGGGGAAATTGCAGTGAGAGCTGAGAAATTCATGGGGTCTGATCCGATAGTGATGATGGGCAGGGGCACAGGTCGTCAAAGGCGGCGATTTTAACCGATATGCCCGTTTATTTCAGTTTTTCAGTGCTTTAAATCGATTTTTAAAGGTTGTTGAGCGCCCTGGCCTGCTGGTGCAGTTCCCGGGTCAGTTTGAGCATTTCGGCGCGGCGAAACATCAAATTAAAGCGGCTGCCGCCCAGTTGCTGCCAGAGAAAGGCGGAGCGCACCGATGAAAACAGCAGACAGCGAATGCGGCTGGCAATGGCGGGCTGTTGCAAGTGGGTGGCGACGCCATTGACCTGAATGCGAAATTTCAGGGTGCTGATGGTTTTTTGGTAGAGATCGGCAATATTGGCGATCACATTGGCGTGGCTGAGGGAAAAATGCTCCGCCTGCCGTGCCGCATTCTCTATGCCCGAACCGATGTGCTTGAGCATCGCCCCATTGGCGGATATTTTTCTGGCGATATATAAAACACCAACCCCGTAGCGAAGCAACATGGCGCTTTGGCTGTCCTTGGGGTTATCCAGTATTTTTTCCAGGGCGGCAAAACCAATTTCAAGGTTGGCGAAACTGCCGTAGACCGCTTCGGTGGAGGTGGGGTTCTGCTGCAGCAAGCTGAAAAGAGCATTTTCCACCGCCTCGCTATTGGCCGTGCCAAGGCGGGCGTAGCTGTCGACCAGTGCGCAACCCTGAAAAACCCCGGCAAGCGCCATAACCTGCTCCTGGGTGGGGGGTGGAAAAAGCCTATTGAGCATGGCGGTGTATTCTCGATGACAGGGTCAGGACTTCAGTAATAGGCATAAACAATCAATTCCCAAGTGTTAACGGAGCGCTTCTTCAATGACGCCGCCGCCCAGGCAAATATCCCCCTGGTAAAAAACCGCAGACTGGCCAGGAGTCACCGCCCGCTGGGGTGATGAAAACTCGACCCTGTAACCGCCAGCGGTGGCGACAACCCGGCATTGTTGATCCGGTTGCCGATAGCGGGTTTTTGCCTGGCATTCCAAGGGCAGGGGAGGCTCGCCGTTAATCCAGTGAATGGCGCCAAGACGCAGGGCGTCGCACATTAACAGGGGGTGCTGGCCGCCCTGAACAACAATAAGAACGTTGCGATCGAGATCTTTGCCGGCAACATACCAGGGTTCTTCATTGGCGCCCTTGACGCCGCCAATACCCAATCCCTGGCGCTGACCGATGGTGTGATACATAAGTCCGGCGTGGTGCCCTATTGTAACGCCGCTGTCGTCCTCGATAGTCCCAGGCTGGGCGGGCAGATACTGCTGAAGAAAATCCTTAAAACGGCGCTCGCCGATAAAACAGATGCCCGTGCTGTCCTTTTTGTTGTAAGTGACCAGGTCGTGTTGCGCGGCAATTTTGCGCACTTCCGGTTTGGCCAGCTCGCCAATGGGGAACAGGGATTTTGCCAGCGCGGCTTCATCAACGGCATGAAGGAAGTAACTTTGATCCTTGTTGTTGTCCAGCCCCTTGAGGAGAAAGGTGTGGCCATTTTGATCGCTGCGGCGAACATAATGACCGGTGGCAATGGATTCAGCGCCGAGCATCTCCGCGTATTCGAGAAAGACCTTGAACTTGATTTCCCGGTTACAGAGGATGTCCGGGTTGGGCGTGCGGCCGGCCTGATATTCGGCCAAAAAATATTCAAAGACATTGTCCCAGTACTCTGCGGCAAAGTTGGCTGTGTGCAGCTTGATGCCGATGCGTTCGCAGACCCGTTGGGCATCCGCCAGATCGGCCTTAGCAGTGCAATACTCGCTGCCGTCGTCTTCGTCCCAGTTTTTCATAAACAGGCCTTCGACATGATAACCCTGCTCCTTGAGCAGCAGAGCGGTCACTGAGGAATCGACGCCGCCGGACATGCCGACAATGACAAAAGGCTTATTCACAAGCTCGATCCGCCATCAAAAATTCTAATAATATCAACTGGATAAATAATATTTCTAAGGAAAAGATTTATATCGGAAAGCACCATCGGGCTGCGCAGTTGACCGCTGCTGGCGATGGTCTGGTGGCTGAGCCATTCGGCGGCGACAATGTCCTCATCGAGCAGAGCATTACTTTGCACCCGCAAAGGCTCTGCGACAAAACTGACTCGATAATAGGTTTTACCGTTGCCGGGCGAGCGGTAATGGCTGATGCCCAGAAAGCCGGTGAGATGAATATGCCAGCCGGTTTCTTCGAGGGTTTCCCGCAGCGCCGCCTCCTGAAGGGTTTCACCGGGCTCCACATGGCCGGCGGGTTGATTGATCACTTCGCGACCGTTGTCGAGTTCGCGCACCATAAGAAAATGGTCTTCGCGATGAATCACGGTGGCAACGGTTAAGTGAATACTATCGGGCATGGCGTCGCACTGGCTTTCGCGTCTGGGGTTGTTGAGAAGGGCGGCTATTTTGTGGTGGAAGCAGGATTTCTTCAAGCCTGTATTCCCCCGGCTGCAGGTTCGCCAATGTCCAGTCGCCTATGGCCCAGCGCACAAGTCTCAATGTGGGTAGGCCGACGGCGGCGGTCATTCGTCGCACCTGACGGTTTTTGCCTTCGCGAATTTTCAGCTCAAGCCAGGAGGTAGGCACGGATTTGCGAAAACGAACCGGGGGAATTCTCTCCCAGAGTTGTGGCGCTTCAATTTCCCGCACTTGCGCGGGTTGTGTCAGCCCGTCTTTGAGTTCAACGCCAGCGCTGAGTTGCTGCAATTGCTGCAACTCCACCAGCCCTTCAACCTGAACGAGATAGGTTTTTGGCAGTTTAAATCTGGGGCTGCTGATGCGCGCCTGCAAGCCGCCGTCATCGGTTAGCAGCAACAATCCCTCCGAGTCCCGGTCGAGCCGACCTGCCGGATAAAAGTCTTTTTCAGCAATGTACCCAGAAAGCCCCGAATGACCGTCACTATCTGTGAATTGACTGAGTACCCCATAAGGCTTATTAAAAAGAATAATTTTCGACATAATCGTATGTTAGCCTTAATTTGCAGGTTAATATAGCGCAGACGCCTGACAGAAGCCGCTCGAGTATGCTAGGATCAATTCCGCTTTAAGCCACTACCCTATACCTTTGGCGTGGGGCAAGGTAGCAGAGATTTGATCAGACACCCACAATCATTTGCCTGGGTGCTGAAGTAACGGCACCAAAAAGCTGGTGACGATCTCGCAGCCTGAAAACGGCTAGAAATGCCAGTTTACAGGCAGGCCATCAACATTCTGAAGCTATTTCAGATCCCCGGCCAGGGGCGGCAGATCGCAGCCAGGTTATAAAGACATCGACCCTAAATTTAATACTGCTGGTCGAGGTTCTGCCGACAACAGCCTCGCCCTTGACCGGCATTGATTTATTCGCTTACTGCTTGATTATTATCATTCCGACAGATCAGGAAGACCCATGACATCGAAAATTATCTATACCCTTACAGACGAAGCTCCAGCACTGGCAACCTATTCCCTCCTTCCCATCATACAATCCTTTACCCAACCTTCCGGCATCGCCATCGAGACAAGAGACATTTCCCTGGCGGCTCGCATTCTCTGCAAATTTCCCGAGTGTCTCGAAGAAAGCCAGCGGGTTCCCGACGATCTTGCCGAAATGGGCGAGCTGGCGACCACGCCCGATGCCAACTTTATCAAGCTGCCCAACGTCAGCGCCTCCCTGCCGCAATTGAAAGCGGCCATCAAAGAATTGCAGCAACAGGGTTACGGGGTTCCCGACTACCCGGAGGAGCCCAAGGACGCGAGCCAGGAATCCATCAAAAACCGCTACGACCAGATCAAAGGCAGCGCCGTCAACCCGGTGCTGCGGGAAGGCAATTCCGACCGCCGCGTGGCCGCCTCGGTGAAGGCCTATGCGAGAAAAAATCCCCACAGAATGGGTCCCTGGTCCGGGGAATCAAAAACCCACGTCGCCCACATGAAATCAGGTGATTTTTACGGCACAGAAAAAGCCGTGACCATTTCCTATCCCGGCAATGTCAAAATTGAGCTGATCGCCGACGACGGCGACGCGACCACCCTGCGGGAAAAAACTCCAGTACTCACTGGCGAGGTGATCGACGCCTCGGTGATGAGCAAAAAAGCTCTGGATGCATTTTATGCGGCAGAAATTGAAGATGCCCGCAGAAGCGGCATTCTGCTGTCACTGCACCTGAAAGCCACCATGATGAAGGTCTCGGATCCCATTATGTTCGGCCGCGCGGTAAAGGTTTTTTACAAGGAAGTCTTCGACCGCTACGACGCCACATTTAAAGAGTTGGGTATAGATCCCAACAACGGCATAGGTGATGTGTACGCCAAAATCCAGAGTCTTCCGGAAACAGAGCGTGCTCAAATCGAGGCGGATATCGCCGCCACCTACAAAAATCGCCCGCCTTTGGCCATGGTCAATTCCGACAAAGGCATCACCAACCTCCATGTTCCCAGCGATGTCATCATCGATGCGTCAATGCCCGCCATGATTCGCGATTCCGGCAAAATGTGGGGGCCGGACGGCGAGCTTCACGACACCAAGGCCATGATTCCCGACAGATCCTACGCCGGCATCTATCAGGCGGTTATTGATGACTGCAAAAAACACGGCGCTTTTGATCCCGCCACCATGGGCAGCGTCGCCAACGTCGGCTTGATGGCGCGCAAGGCCGAAGAGTACGGTTCCCATAACAAAACCTTTCAAATCCCCTACGACGGCATTGTTCGCGTCACCGATCCCATGGGCAAGGTGCTGATGGAGCATCCGGTGGATCGCGGCGATATCTGGCGCATGTGCAAAGTGAAGGATGCATCCATTCAGGATTGGGTCAAGCTGGCGGTCAATCGCGCAAGGGTAACAGGCACGCCTGCGGTATTCTGGCTCGATCAGAACCGTCCCCACGATGCCCAGCTGATTATCAAGGTTGACCGCTACCTGATGGATCACGACACCGACGATCTCGATATTCGCATCATGGCGCCGGAAGACGCCTGCCGTTTCTCCCTCGAGCGCATTCGCGCCGGGCTGGATACCATTTCCGTCACCGGCAACGTGCTGCGGGATTACCTCACGGATCTTTTCCCCATTCTCGAGCTGGGCACCAGCGCCAAAATGCTGTCCATTGTGCCATTGATGAGTGGCGGCGGCATGTTTGAGACGGGTGCCGGTGGTTCTGCCCCCAAACATGTGCAGCAGTTCCTCAAAGAAAACCATCTGCGCTGGGATTCCCTGGGGGAATTTCTGGCGCTGGCAGAGTCTCTGGAACACTACAGCCGGGTTGAAGAAAACGATAAAGCCATGGTTTTTGCCAAAACCCTGGACGCGGCCAACGCCAAGTTTCTCGACAGCAATAAATCCCCATCCCGCAAAGCCGGGGAGCTGGATAACCGGGGCAGCCACTACTATCTGGCGCTTTACTGGGCAGAAGCCCTGGCGGCGCAAACGGATGACGCGGATCTCAAAGCCCAGTTTGAGCCTGTCGCCAAAGCCTTGGCCGACAACGAGGAAAAAATCATTGCCGAACTCAACGGCGTTCAGGGCAAACCTGTTGATATTGGCGGCTATTATCACCCGGATCCCCAGCTTGCTTCTGCAGCCATGAGACCCAGCGCAACCCTCAACGGTATTCTCCAGGCCATAGGCTAACAGCTTGTCACAGACTGCCGAATAACGTCGCCATGGCGTTATTCGGCACATAAAAAACTGAAAAAGGTCTTTTCAACGTCACAGTTATTGGTTGGGCGACCCATGAACGATGTCGAAAGTAGCAAGCCGCTCGCCGGGCGCCGCATTGCCATTCCCGAAAGCAGGGAGCTGTTGATCTTTGCCCGTATGCTTGAGGAGCGGGGCGCCGAGGTTTACTCCTGCCCATTGGTTGCCATCCACGACAGCCCGGAGACAGAAACCATTGAGGACTGGCTCAACGATTTTTGTCGCAATAGGTATGACGACCTGATTCTCCTCACCGGCGAAGGGCTGCGGCGTCTGCTCGGGTTTGCCGAACGAGCCAATGGCGCCCTGTACAGGGATTTTGTCGCCGCACTTGAGAGGGTGCGCAAAATCACCCGCGGACCAAAACCCGGCGCCGCTCTGCGCAAAATTGGCCTTAAGGCGGATATTCAGGCGGTGCATCCCACCACCGACGGGGTTATTGAAACCCTGGCCAATGAAAATCTCCAGGGCAGAAAAATCGCTGTTCAACTCTACGGCTCTGAACCCAACCTGCCGCTGATGGAATTTCTCGCCCTCAAAGGCGCCGAGGTCAGCAGGGTTTCCCCCTATATTTATGCGGATCAGGCGGAAGATCAAAAAGTGACCGAACTCATCGAGAAACTGATTGCCGGCGATTTCGACGCCATGGCCTTTACCAGCTCGCCCCAGGTGAGACGGCTTTTCCAGATCGCCAAACAACAGGGCAGGGAAGAGCAGCTGCGCAGTGCCCTCAACAATATCCATGTTGCCGCCGTCGGCCCTGTGGTGGCGGAGAGCCTGGAAGCCCTGGGTATTGTCGTCAAGGTAATGCCGGAAAGCAGTTTTTTTATGAAGCCCCTGGTACGCCAGCTGGTGCTGGCGTTTGCCGCGTCGTTGTCGCAACCTCCCCAAGCCCCTGGCACCAGGAGCTGAAATCCCGTTTAGGCGCTGTTAAGTAGGGTGGCCGGTGATGTCGCCATGACTTTGCGGCTGCCCAGATAACCCGCCACTGCCACCAGCCCGGCAAACAGCGGTGGCAGCAATAGCCATAACGCCACATTGGGGCGATACGTCAGATCAAATACGCGAATATAAATAGCGGCAGTAGCAAGCTCCGCGCCAATCACAGCCAGAGTCCCGGCGCCAAAGCCGATCAGGCCAAATTCCATCAAATAGGCTTTTTTAAGATAGCTGCGGCTGGCACCGAGGGCGCGCAGCAGTGCCCCTTCCTGGGCTCGCTCCTGAGCGGTAATTTGCAGGGTGGCGAACAGAACTGCAAAACCGCTGAACAGAACGAACAGCATCACCAGCTCCACCGACAGACTCACCTGCTGCAAAATCAGCTGCATTCGCGCCAGAATTGAATCCACCTCAATCAGCGCCAGGGAGGGGAATTGTTCAAGAAGCTGCCGCAGCAACGGGCGATTTTCCGCCGGCAAATAAAAGCTGGTGAGATAACTGGTGGGTTTGTCCTGCAGTTGCTGCTGGGAAAATATCAGGTAAAAATTCGGCGAAAATGACTCCCAAACCACCGTGCGCACACTGCTCACGGTAGCATCAAAGCTGTTGCCGCCAATATCGAGACTGATGCGGTCGCCAACCTCAAGGTCGAGTCTTTTCGCATAACCGCTTTCCACGGAAACTTCGCCGGGCGCCGGCGGCCAGCTGCCAGCGACAATGTTGTTGTCCTTGGGAAGTTCTGTGGTCCAGCTGAAATTCAGCTCTCTATGGTTATCGCCGCCGGCAATCACAGCTTCGGCGTCACCGTTGATGGCGGCAATGCGCCCGCGAACTACCGGATAAAATGGGTTGAGACTTGCCTTGGCACTTACCGTTGCTGCGAATTTCTCCACCTGGTCGGGAAAAAGATTAAAGGCGAAGTGATTGGGGGCGTTGTCCGGCAATTGCAGGCGCCACTCCGCCAAAAGTCCCGTGCGCAACTGGGCAACGACAATGATCAGCATGAGGGTAATGGCAAAAGCCATGATCTGGCTGGTGCTGGTGGAGGCGTGGTTGGCGAGATTGCGCAGACCGCGCCCCAGCAAGGTTCGGCTTCTGCGCCTGCTGGCCACTTTGCGCAGCCAGAGAAAAATAGCGCCGCCGACAACACCCAGCAGCAGGGCGAGAACAACCATCACCTTGAGAACTGCGCTCAGATCCGTAAACAGCAGCCACAGTAAAAGCCCCTGGGAAATGGCGGCAATGCTGTAAACCAACCACATGGATAAGGGCGGAGGATTGAGATCCTTGCGCAAAACCCGCAGCGGCGATGTGGCGGTCAGACGTAGAATCGGCGGCAGGGCAAATCCCGCCATCAACAGCAGCGCGGAGCCCGCAGCGGCAAACCAGGGGGAAAGCCCGGGAGCCGGCAGACTCAGGGACAGCAGTGGTTTAAGAACCGCTAAAACTACCCAATGGGCAAGCCAGCCCAGAACGGCTGCAACGGCGATGGCAATCATCGTCAGCAGCAATAACTGGTAAACATAGACGCGCACCACGGAGGATTGTTTGGCGCCGAGACAGCGGAGCATGGCGCTGACATCGTAATGGCGCTCACTGTAGCGGCGGGCGCTGAGGGCAATGGCAATGGCGGAGAGAATAAGCGCCATCAGGGTGGCGATGCGAATGTACTGAGTGGCTTTTAGCAGAGCGCCGGAGGCGCGGTTGTTGTTATTGCCCGGTTCCACCAGACTGTGGCCCAGGCCGAGTTCGGGTTCGAGACGCTTTTTCAAAATTGCGATATTGCCGCTGCCGCTGTTGTCGTGGAACAGGGTTTGGTAGTGAATGCGACTGCCGGGACCGACAACCTGGGCAGGTGCCAGATCCGCCTCGTTGACCAGCACTCTGGGCGCAAATTGAAACAGGCCATTGCCCTGATCAGGCTCAGCGGTGACAATTTTGTCGATGCGCAAAGTGGTGGCACCAAAATGGATGGTATCACCGATACGGGCGTCAAGACGCTCAAGAACTCGGGCATCGACCCAGGCGGTGCCAGGGTCGGGAATTGTGGCAATGGTGTAAGGGCTGGTCGCGGGCTGATCCTGAATTTCCAGCTGTCCCAACAGGGGTAGCCATCAGCCACGGCTTTGACACTGCACAACAGCATGTTATCGCCGACAAAAATCACCGAATCAAAATTATGGATACGCGCCGTGGCCAGGCCCAGTTCTTCCCCCAGGGGCTGCCACTGGGGCTGCGGTTCTCTGGTGCTGCTGATAACAAGATTACCGCCAATCAGCTGGGCTGACTGGCGCCCCATGCCCGCCGTCAGGCGATCGGTTACCAGAGCAATGGTGAGCACAGCGGTGACGGCGATAATCAGGGATGCGATCAGGGTAGTTAATTCCCCGGAGCGCCATTCCCGGCGTAGTAGCTGGCGCGACAGTTGAAAGCTGCGCATCAGTTATCTTCCAGCAATTTGCCGCCCCGCAGCTCGATGCGGCGGGAGCAGCGACTGGCAAGAGCGATGTCGTGGGTGACCAGTACCAGGGTGGTTTTCTGCTCCCGGTTCAGCTCAAACAGCAGCTCAATAATATTGTGACCCGTTGCCGTATCCAGATTCCCCGTGGGTTCATCGGCGAAAAGAATGTGGGGATTGCTGACAAAGGCTCGCGCTATAGCCACCCGCTGCTGTTCGCCTCCGGAAAGTTGCCGAGGGTAGTGGTTGAGGCGTTCGTGCAGACCAACCCGCTCCAGCCATTTTCGGGCAATGGCTTCGCCATCCTGGCGATTGCTGACTTCCAGGGGCAACAGAGTGTTTTCCAAGGCGGTGAGGTTGGGCAACAACTGGAAAGACTGAAAGACAAAGCCGACATGGCTGCCGCGAACCGCCGCCCGGCCATCTTCATCGAGAAGATCAAGCCGCTGGCCGCAGAGCTCGATACTGCCGGAAGAGGGGCTGTCGAGACCGGCCAGAAGACTCAACAGGGTCGACTTGCCGGAACCAGAGACCCCGACAATAGCAAGGGTTTCCTCTGGCTTGATCGTAAAACTGATTGCCGACAAAATGGTCAAAGCTCCGTCCGGGGCGATGACAGTCTTGCTGACGTCCCTGGCACTGAGTATTGTGGTGGCGGTTTTATGGGTGGATTTTTCCAGGCCTGACACAGTATTCACGGCTACAACTACTCACTGATTGCGGGGTGTTCTTGACGGTGCGAATGATTGGCCCACTGTTTGTATTTTGCAGAAAAAATCAGTGGCCTGCGACAATGTATATCAAAACGGGAAATAATTTGAGACTTTTACTGCTTTTTACGGTTGTGGCGATAACGCCTCTGTGGTCACTGGCCAACACCATTCTGGTGCTGGGGGACAGCATTAGCGCGGCCTATGGGATTCCCCGTGAGTCTGGCTGGGTCAACCTTTTTCAACAGCGCCTGGACGCACATTATCCCGACAAATATCAGGTGGTCAATGCCAGTGTCAGTGGCGACACCACCGCTGGCGGCTTGCAGCGGTTGCCGGTGTTGCTGAAGGAGCACAGCCCACAGCAGGTGATTGTTGAGCTGGGTGGGAACGACGGCCTGCGGGGTATGTCCTTGAAACAGATGGAAGACAATCTCGAAAGCATCGTTACCCTGAGTCGCGCCCAGGGTGCAGAAGTGTTAATGCTCACCATTGAATTGCCAGCCAGTTACGGCGTCTTTTTCAATCGCCGTTTTCAGCAGGTATTTGATAGGGTTCACACCAGGCTGGATGTACCCAGGGTTCCCCTGGGTTTTGATCTCCTCAACGATCGCAATCTGGTGCAAAATGATGGCATTCACCCCACCGCAGAAGCCCAGCTGATTCTTGTCGATGCGGTATGGACAGCCCTGTTTTCGGATTGATTTCCTGACTACTTGCCGTCGCGCTGGATTTTCATGCGGCGCAGAAACTCCTGCATGATTTGGCTGTAAAGCTCGTCGCCCAGGTAGCGATCCTCAATACCCCGATCGATATTGGGGTTGTCGTTGACCTCTATAACAAAACCCCTGCCATTTTTTTCCTTGACATCAACCCCGTAGAGACTGGTACCTATGGGCTTGGTGGCAGCCAGCGCCGCCTCCAAAACCCCTTTGGGGACTTCAAAGGTGGGCAAGGTGTCAAAGCCGCCGCTATCGGTTTTTCCCGAGCCGTGCCTGTAAATCTGCCAGTGATTTTTCACCATATAATAACGACAGGCATAGAGGGGCTTGTTATTGAAGACGCCGATGCGCCAATCGAAATCGGTATAGAGAAACTCCTGGGCGAGCAGCAGGGAGGTTTTCTGGAACAGCTCCTTGGTTTTCTCTTCAAGTTCCTGGCGATTTGTCACTTTGACCACACCGCGGGAAAATGCGCCATCGGGAATTTTGATGACAATGGGGTAGCCAAAGGCAGTTTCCGCCTCGTCGAGAAGGGCGCGGTTGTCGCGGCGTAGAATTTTGGTTCGCGGCGCAGGTACCTTGAACTTATGGAACAGATCGGCAAGGTAAATTTTATTGGTGCAGCGCAATATGGAGCTGGGGTCGTCGACCACCACAAGCCCTTCCGCTTCGGCCTTCTTGGCAAACTTATAGGTGTGGTGGTCTATGGCGGTGGTTTCGCGAATAAAAAGGCCGTCGTACTCAGGAATTTTTTGGTAATCTTTGGGGCCGATGATTTCCACGTCAATGCCGATGTCAGCGCCGGCCTTGATAAATTTTTTCAATGCCTTGGCGTCGCTGGGGGGCATGGCCTCCTCGGGGTTGACGAGCATGGCGAGATCGAATTGGTAAACTTTGCGCCCCTTTGATTTTCGCCATACCCGCTTGCTGTAATGGTTGAGAGCATCGGCAAAGCCGGTTTCTTCCTGATCGTTGAGGCCGCGATGGGAGCGGGCTTTAAGGGAGACAATTTCCCAGCGTTTGCGGTGGCGCAGGGTGATTTCCAGCACAGGACAGGGAAACAGTTCAAAAAGGCGCCGCGCCAGCTCCCGGTATTCCTGCTTGGGGGACGTGCCGAAATAGCTGTGAATCAGAATTTCATCGGAAGGAGGGTGAGCCTTCAGGGTTTTGGCCAGGTCAGTGGCAATTTCATCGAGCTGAATCTGGTAGAGGGCGCGTTTGCCGAGATCGTTGAGCACCTTGATGGACGGAATCACACTGTGGCCGCGGGCTTCTGCCAACAGGGAGCAATAATAACCGTCGGAAAGATACTTAAAGCTTCTGCACAGGTTGATAATACGGGTGCGCTCTGCGGTTTTGACGCGACCACTGTCCAGATAGTCGGAAAACAACATAACATGTTCGCTGGGATAAAAAGCATCCCAGTCGGCCATATCGTCAACGATAATGAGTGTTTGCGTCATGTTTGCTTAGGTAGTGGGCAAGGAGTGAAAGAGAAGGCTTGATAACGGTGAATTTTGCGCTTCTTTTCGCCGTTGGGCAACCGGAAAAAATGTTCGCCCAGATTGCCGGGGGCTACACGCCAATCCGCAATACAGGCTCAAACTCACCGCTTTTCCCACAACAATTCAGGCAACCGGCGCAACTTTCGCGCCAAAGAATGTTTTGCGGTAGGCCAGGGGCGTCAAGCCCGTCCAGGCTTTAAACGCGCGAATAAACGCGCTGGGTTCTGAAAAGCCGAGCTGAAAGGCAATGGCCTCACCGCTGAGGTTGGGATCTGCAATCAGATTGGTGGCCATGGTGCGACGCACCTTTATCTTGAGATCCTGATAACTGGTGCCGGCCACCTTGAGTTTATTCTTCAGGGTTTGGGGATGGAGACCAAAACGCTCCGACGCTTTGCTGACATTGGGCAACTCATGGTGTCGGGCAAGGCTGATTTCCAGCCAGCGGCTGATTTGCGAAGACAGGTAGTCCGCTTGAATGCCCTGGGACAGCAACGTTAGGGGCGCCTGCCTGAGAAACGCCTTCAAATGGGAAAAATTGCGCACATTTTGCAGCTTGAGTTTTTCTTTACTGAAGTACAGGGCATTGCTGCCTTGATTGAACGCCAGCGGGGCGCCATAAAAAACATAGGCGTATTCGGCGCTGTAGCGGGGTTTTGCGTAATCCAGATCCACCTTTATGAGGGGAATGCGGGTATTGGCCATCCAGCACAGGGTGCGATGGATAACCAGCAATGTGTATTCAATTATATAGCTGTTGTCGATGCGGGCGCCGGGGCGGCGGGAAAGCTGATATTTAACCTGATCCTGGTCGTACTCCAGACTGTGAATAAAATCCAGTTCCATCAAATTATAAAATTCGGCAAAAATCTCAACGGCCTGTTCGAGGGTTTCGGCATGAATAGCGCTGTAACAGCACAGCTTAAAGGTGCCCTGGCGTTGCGGTTTTGAGGTTAGCCCATAGCCTTCATCATCCAGCAGTGACGCTAGTGAATTGTTTAATCTCGATAACTGTTCAAAGCTGACTCTCGCCTTCGGCGAGGTGAGAATATTCCCAGGCATCCCGGAATCAGCTGCTAACTTGCTGATATCATGGCCTTTATTTTTTGCCCCCGCCAGCATGTTGACAACAAAAGGGGCGGCAATGCTGAGTCTGCTCATGGGCACCTTACAGTTTTCATGTTTGATTTTTGATTGTACTCAAATGTCTATTTTAATCACAACAAAAGTCATTGCTTAGTCCTTTCGGCAGGGACACTATTAGCTTCTCTGCAACTAGAACCTTTTACAGGAATCCTATGGCCAATTACGCCTACATCTACGATGCTGTTCGCACGCCGCGAAGCAAGGGCAAAGACGACGGCAAGCTCCACGAAGTCAAACCCGTGGATCTGGGCGCAGGGCTTTTGAAAGCCCTCCAGGCGCGCCATGATTTGGATACAGCCTATGTGGATGATGTGGTGATGGGCTGCGTCACACCAATAGGCGAGCAGGGCAGTGACATTGCCAAAATGATGGTGATGAACGCCCAGTGGGCGGAATCTGTTCCCGGGGTTCAGTTGGATCGCTTTTGCGCTTCCGGCCTTGAAGCGGTGAATATCGCCGCCCAAAAAGTCGCCTCTGGCTGGGAGGATCTGGTGGTCGCCGGCGGTGTTGAATGCATGTCCAGAGTGAAAATGGGCAGCAATGGCGGCGCCATGTTTTCTGACCCTGCCTTTGTCATAAAAACCGATTTTGTTCCCCAGGGGGTAGGGGCGGACACCATCGCCACCCTTGAAGGCTACTCAAGGGAAGACGTCGACGCCTTTGCCGTTGAATCCCATAAACGTGCAGCCCATGCCCGGGATAACGGTTATTTCGACCGTTCGGTGGTTGCGGTGCTCGACAAAAATGGCCTGGTTATTCTTGAAAAAGATGACTTCATTAAACCGGGAACCAGCCTGGAAACCCTGGCCAAACTCAAACCCTCATTCGAAAAAATGGGCAAGATGGGTTACGACGACATCATCATCAAAAAATATAACCACCTCGACAAAATTGTTCATGTCCACACACCGGGCAATTCATCGGGCATTGTCGATGGCGCCAGCGCCGTTTTAATCGGCAGTGAAAAAGCGGGCAGAGATCTCAATCTCAAGCCTCGAGGCCGCATCGTCGCCAGCGCGGTGTTGGCCACCGATCCCACCATTATGCTTGTCGGTCCCGGCCCTGCGGCACAGAAATGTTTGCGCAAGGCCGGGCTGACAACAGCGGATATTGACCTTTGGGAAATTAATGAAGCTTTCGCCTCTGTAGCATTGCGCTATATGAAAGACCTGGACATTGACCCTGCCGTTACCAATGTCAACGGTGGCTCCATCGCCATGGGGCACCCGCTAGGAGCCACCGGCGGTATGCTGGTCAGTATCATGCTCGACGAGCTTGAACGCCGCAATCTCAAGCGCGCCATGCTGTCCCTGTGCGTCGCCGGTGGCATGGGCATTTCCACGATTATCGAGCGACTCTAAACAGGCTTATTTGCAGAGGTTTGCCAAGTTTGCAAGCCGCGGAGAATTTTTATCATGAGCGTCTTTAAATACGAAAAGGACACGGACGGTATAGTGACCGTCACCATGGACATGACAGGCTCTGTCAATGCCATGAACAAAGAGTACGAGCAGGCCATGGAAGACACCCTGGCCAAACTGGAAAGCGAAGAAGGCCTGGCGGGGGTTGTTATTGCCTCGGCAAAAAAAGTCTTTTTTGCCGGCGCCGACCTCAACGTCCTGCTGGCCACCAGGGAGGAAGACAAGCCCTGGTTTATGCAGTGGTTAACCGAGATGAAAAGCCAGCTTCGCCGTCTCGAAAAACTGCCGGTGCCTGTGGTTGCCGCGATCAACGGCGCAGCCCTCGGCGGTGGCTTTGAGCTGGCGCTGGCCTGTAATTACCGCATCGCCTATGACCATAAATCCGTGCAACTGGGTTTGCCGGAAGTAACCCTGGGGCTGCTGCCTGGTGGCGGTGGCATTGTGCGTATGGTTAATCTCCTCGGTCTGGAAACAGCCTTGCCCTTTCTTCTTGACGGCAAAAAAATAGCGCCTGCCGCGGCCTTAAATCAGGGCATCATTGATGCAACCGTCGCCAGACTTGACGAACTCATACCCACAGCGAAAGCCTATATTCTCGCCCATGTAAAAAATCCTCAGGCTGCCCTACAGCCCTGGGATCGTGACGGTTTCAGTATTCCCGGCGGCAGTGCCTCCAGCCCAAATTTGGCACAACTTCTCGCCATGGCGCCCGTGATGGTCCAACAGAAAACCCGCGGCCTGTTGCCCGCGCCGGAGGAAATTCTCAACTGCGCCGTGGAAGCCGCACGCCTTGATTTTGAAACCGCACTGCGCATTGAAAGTCGCGGTCTCACCTATCTGGTGGCGACGCCAGAAGCCAAAAACATGATGACCACCTTCTTTTTTCAGATGACAAAGGTGAATAGCGGACTCAGCCGCCCCAAAGGAATCGCCGTCAATACGGTTAAAAAAGTCGGTATTTTAGGGGCGGGCATGATGGGGCAGGGCATTGCCAATGTTTGCGCCATGGCCGGAATCAGTGTCGTCATCAAGGCGCAATCACTGGCAAGCGCGGAAAAAGCCAAAGCCTATACTGAAGCATTGCTGGCAAAGCGCGTCGCCCAGGGGCGAATGCAGGATGCGGATAAAACAACCATTGTCGATTTGATCACGCCCACCACCAGGCTTGAGGATTTTCAGGGCTGCGATCTCATCATCGAAACCGTCTATGAGGATATGGACACCAAAAAAAACCTGACAGCGGCTGCGGAAAGCTATCTGGGGGAGGGCGGTATTTGGGCCACCAATACCTCCACGCTGCCCATTGCCAAGCTCGCAGAGGCGAGCGCCAGGCCGGAAAACTTTATCGGCATCCACTTTTTCTCCCCCGCCGATAAAATGCCGTTAATTGAAATTATCTGCGGCGCCAAAACCAGCGACGAAACCCTGGCCAAAGCCTTTGACTTTGCCAAACAATTGAAAAAAACACCCATTGTCGTCAATGACTCCCTGGGATTTTTCTCGTCGCGAACCTTTATCACCTATTTGGATGAGGGCATTCGCCTGTTGGCGGAAGGGGTTCATCCCGTAAAAATCGACAATCTCGGCAAACAGCTGGGCATGCCGCTGGGTCCCCTGGCGATTCACGACGAAATTTCCCTTGAACTGAATAAAAAAGTACTGGATTCGTGGAATGACATGGGACTTGTCGATATCTGGGGCGAACGGGATACCATGCGCCAGATTCTGGACACTCTGGTTAACCAATACCAACGCTGCGGCAAATATAAGGACGGCGGTTTTTACGACTATAAAGAGGGTGGCGGCAAGGAAGTCTGGCCGCAATTGCTGGCGCTTTACTATAAACAAGAAACCGCTATCAACGACCAGGATATTAAAGATCGCCTGCTTTTTCGTCCGGTGATCGAGTCCCTTAAATGTTTGCAATCCGGCGTGCTGCGCACTGCGGCAGAGGGCAATATAGGCTCCATTATGGGCATAGGTGCGCCCACCCACACGGGAGGATTCATCCAGTTTGTCAACACCTACGGCCTGGCCAAATTTATTGAGCGCTGCGAGCAATTGTCGACAGCATTTGGCGAGCGATTCCAGGCTCCGGCCATTGTCGCTGACAAGCTCAATGCCAACGAATGGATTTTATAAAAAGTTCTGACAATCATTTTTGATTAACCAAAGAGGAGATAACCAATGGAAATAAAAGGTAAGGTTGCAATTGTCACCGGTGGTGCATCAGGTTTGGGTGAAGCCACTGTGCGTCGGTATGTGGCTCTGGGCGCCAAAGCTGCGATTTTTGACATGAACGAAGAGCGCGGTCAGGCTCTGGTGAAAGAACTTGGTGACAGCGTCATTTACATCAAGGTTAATGTGGTGAGCGAAGAGGATGTTGCCGCCGCCATTGCCAAAACCGTGGCAACCTTTGGCGCCATTCACATCTGCAATAACTTTGCCGGCATTGCCGATCCGGCAAAAACCGTCAGCAAAGGTAAGGCCATGCCACTGGCGCTGTTTACCAAGGTGATTAATGTCAACCTGGTGGGAACCTTCAACGTACTTCGCCTCGCAGCTGAACAGATGGCCAAGCAGGATACCGTCACTGGGGATGGGGGCCGGGGTGTTATTATCAACACCGCTTCCATTGCCGCCTACGAAGGCCAGATCGGCCAGATCGCCTACAGCGCCTCCAAAGGCGGGGTTGTCGGCATCACCCTGCCTGCGGCTCGGGATCTTGCCGTTTACGGCATTCGCGTCAATACCATCGTGCCCGGCCTGATTCATACACCGCTGTTTGACACCCTGCCTGAAGCTGCTTACAAAAGTCTCTGTGAAAGCCCGCTCTATCCCCAGCGCCTCGGCAAGCCGGAAGAAATTGCCCATCTTTCACAGTACATTGTCGAAAACGATTACACCAATGGCGAATGCATCAGAATGGATGCGGGTATCCGTATGCAACCCCGGTAATTGCTCGGTGTAACATCGACAGGGATAATCATTCGCAAGAAATCGCGGCCATTGTCTGAACCGACAACCTGAGCCGACAAGACAAGCCGCTGAGAAATCAATTTTCAGCGGCTTTTGGGTTCTGTGGTTGCTTTGTGTTCCAAAGTTTTGGCAAACTGGTCAACAGCCTCGGCAACAGTTTTTGTTGTTCTGTTGCTATCATCAAGGGCAAGTCAAAGCTGTGTCAAAGTTGGGAGTTCCATCCATATGAAAAACAAAATCGCCATTCGCGATGTCACTCCTGCTGATCTCCCTTTGTTGTTGCATATTGAAAAAAAGTGCTTTACCACCGACAGGCTGAGCCGGCGGAGTTTTCGCCACTGGATTCAGGCGGACAACTGCGCCTTTATTGTCGCTGAAATGGAAGGGCAGATTTTGGGCTATAGCCTGATTATCTTTCTTCGCGGCACCACCCTTGCCAGGCTGTATTCTATTGCCATCGATCCCGATTATCGCGGTTGTGGCATAGCCAGGGCTCTGATGTTGAAAGGGGAGGAAGTCACCGAAGAATCGGGGAGGGTCTTTCTGCGCCTTGAAGTGAACGTGGAAAACAACGCTGCCATACAGCTTTACGAGAGCATGGGCTATCAGCCTTTTGGTATTTACCGCAATTACTACAAGGACAATAACGACGCCCTGAGAATGCAAAAATGCATTCGCACCGTGCCGCAAATTGCGCAAAACCGCTCTATTCCCTGGATTCAGCAAACCACGCCCTTTACCTGCGGTCCCGCGGCATTGATGATGGCAATGCGGGCGCTATCGAAGAAATATTCGCCCAGCCAGCACGAAGAACTGCAAATCTGGCGCGAAGCCACCACCATTTTTATGACATCAGGCCACGGCGGCTGCCATCCTGTGGGGTTGGCTCTCGCGGCGCATCGCCGCAACTATGGGGTTGAAGTCTGGCTCAATCAGGACACCACTCTTTTTGTCGACAGCGTTCGCGATGAAAATAAAAAACGGGTTATCGGCCTTGTCCACGGGGATTTTATCGCCCAGGCAAAAACCGAAAAAATCAAAATTCGCTACAAGGATTTCCACCACAGCAATCTCATCGCCGAGTTTGCCAAAGGCAATATTCCCATTATTTTAATCAGCACCTACAGGCTGGATGGCCGCAAAGCCCCCCACTGGGTGACCATGAGCGGCTACGATGAGGACTGTCTTTACGTTCACGATTCAGACCCGGATCCGGAAGAGCAGAGCCCCAGTGGTTTCGACAGCCAGCATTTGCCCATAGCCCATCGGGATTTTCTCAAAATGTCGCGGTTTGGCCGCTATCCGTTGCGAACGGCGGTTATTGTCAAGCCGCACCAGCTTTAGGAACTCAAGCCATAATCCAGTTAAATCAGGTCTGAAATCTGCTTTTTTCGCCCTGAAGCATGGCGCTCACGCAGATCCGACTCAATGTATCTGTCCGTGGTGGCCATGCTGGAGTGACCGGCATCGTCGCGAACGTGCTCTCGGGGTCTGAATTTGACATCCTCAGAAATGCCAGTGTGTCGCAACCAGTGAACCGTGGCCGCTTTCAGATCCTGGGCATCGTCCTCCAAACCATCCCGCCGCATACGCTCGAAGGTGGTGTCAAAACAAAATTGGACAATTTTTCGTATCTGTCTTGTGCTCGTTACCGGGCCAACACCCTTAATTTTTGATATTAAAGGAATTTTTTCGTCGGGAGTGGGCAGGGGCGTTAAGCCCAAAAAAACTCGGTACCGCTTCAAGGCAGCGATCATGTCATCACAGACGGTAACCGTTCGGCTTTTATTGCCTTTGCCGGTGACATGAAACCACCAGCTGCCATCCTGATCCTTGCGAAAATCACCCATAACCGGAGCAGAACGTTCATCGGCGACCAACTCCGATATGCGCAAATACATGGATAACAGGCAGGTCATGATAAACAGTGTGCGTTCGTGCTCGATGGGGTCTTCTTCAGCCAGTGTCCGCGCAGTTTCAAGCACATATTCCCACTGCAAATTGGAAATTCTCCGCACCACAGGCTTAACTTGATCCTTGCGCACAAACTTGCTTTTTTGGCGGATTAACGCCACAGGATTGGCCTCAATCAGGGTTTCCTGCAGCAAATAATCATAAAAGGATGACAGCGCTGTGAAGGTTGCCTTGATCGCCGATTGGGACAACATAAAGGCTTTTGGTGTCGGCTTGATACCCTGGCGAAATTCGCTTTTCGATGCACTGACCACAAAAGGCCGCCAAGCCTCATTGGCCTTGCGTTGACCATTTTTGGTGATGAATCTGGCCACATTTTTTGTGCCTATCCAGGCGGTGGGCGGCCGTGTACAGAAGCGAATAAAATCTTCAATATGTTCCCGCCGCAAGCTAAGTATGGATATTTTTTCAATTCGCCAGGCCCATTGCAGCAAACGCTCGATTTCACGCCGGTAGCTGTTGAATGTTGCTGTGCTGCCGTTGTAGCTAAAGAGAAACTTTAATGCATACTCAAGATCATCATCGGCGCCAGGGATATCGTCAGCGCTGTGAACGCCGGTATCAAAAACTTTCTGGCGAAACGGATTACCGATAAATTCAAGGTTATCGATAATCGGCGTTGGCGCATTGCTTTTAGAATCCATGGTTATCCCGATTGTAAGGGCTTGTGGTAAGCGGTTTGCGGGTTTAATTTACCCGATATTCTCGGCTATATCAATAATCCGATATTCACAAATATCGGAACTATTATAAGACCATTCATGCTGTAATAATACCCACCGCCAAGCTGGCTCAATACCCCGCCGGGGCATGGTGTTGCTTCCCGCTCTGGTTTGGCAAAACCAACAATCCTGTTTCTGCCCGAGGATTTTGCCTGATAGAGATACTTATCCACTGCGCGAATGATCTCCTCATTCCATAAATCCGGCGCGCATGCAAAGAAAATATAACCGGCAGAAACCGTAAAACTGATGCTTTACTGGCTCAGTTCCGGTAGCGAAATTTTTGCCACATCCTGACGCAGTTGTTCCAGCGCATGGCTAAACTCGGACAACGTCAGGCCTGTGCAAATGACAACAAATTCCTCGCCGCCGTAGCGAATGCTCCAGTCGCTTTCATGGCGGAATATATCACGCATTCTTTCTGCAAATAATACCAGGCATCTGTCGCCAACGGCGTGGCCGAATTTGTCATTGAGATGTTTGAAATGGTCGACATCGAGGATGGCAACACCCAGTGACAGCCGATTTCGATTGGCAATTTTGATCAGTCCGGGAAGCTGGTGATCGATAAAGTTGCGGTTTTTCAGCTTGGTCAGGGTATCGGCTTCACTGAGCAAAGCCAGCTCGGAATTGGCTTTATCCAGCTCGCGGTTAAGAAAATAAAGGCGACGGTTCCAGTAAAGCATCAGAATGAGAACGGCAACAGCCAGCGCCATATACTTGGCCAGTGCGTTCCAGCCCCACTGCATATCGTATTCAACTTTCAGCCATCGGGATAGAAACTGGTTGACCGTCGCGCTGTCAAGGCGGGCAAACGATTTGTTCAAAATGCGCACAAGTTCCGGCATATCTGAGCGAACCGCCATCACGGTGGGAAAGGAAATATCCAGGTGCCCTGCCACTTTCAGGTTGGAAAGCCCTTGTTTTTGAATCGAATAACTGCAGATTGGCAGCAGTTCAGTAAAGGCGTAAAGCTCCCCTTTCGACACCATAAGTAGCCCCTGATCGGCATCCTTGACCTCGACAAAATTAACATTCCCGTACTGTTTCTTGATCAGTTCAATGGTCGGATAACCTTTCGGAATGCCAATGGCATTGATTTTTAGAGCCTGTTTAATCCAGGGCTTGTCTGGTGTGGTGCTATCGACCAGAAAGCAACCACACCCTGCCCTTTGCCTTGCCCCGAGGGCACAGGTTAGATGTTTTCCCTATGGGGCAAGTCTTCACTGTTACTGTTAGTTGCCGTACAATAAGCGAATGGGTTTTATTTGTATTTTACTGTGAGCATAAAAATTATGGCAGCAAAGAAAGACAACCCTCTGCGACAGGGGTTTCTTATTCACGATGTTTCTCGTCTTCGTAGAACCGTTTTTGATCAGCGCATGAAACCCCGGGGGATTACAAGATCCCAGTGGTGGGTTTTGACAAATCTTTCCCGTCACGAAGGCGTCGCCCTTACTCAAGTGGAACTCGCCCGCTTGCTGGATGTAGGCAAAGTCACCGTTGGCGGTTTGATTGACCGCCTTGAGGAAAATGGTCTGGTGATTCGCACGCCAGATCCCGTGGATCGACGTTCAAAGCGGGTTTCTGTTTCCCAGAAAGGCCAGGAGCTGGTTCAGGAAATGCAGTCAATCGCCATCGATATCAATGAAGCTATCATGGCCGGAATCACACCTGAACAGCACCAGGTGCTGGTGGAAGCGTTGTCCATTATGAAATCCAATCTCCTCGCCATGGATGCCACTTTGGCAAAGAAAGACAGCCAGTAAACACTGGGTTTTTCAGCGGATATTGCCACCAATTTCCTTGTGGGCAACTTGCGGCAGCTGTTGTGGTTTTCAACCTCAGCTGCCAGCTATCCTTTTAGAGTTTTCTGTTCAGAGTTTTTATTGAGGGCTTTCTGGCCAGGAATGGCTAATGCAAAATCGGCGCGCTGTAGTTCCGTTCTTCCTGTTCAAGTTCTTCTCCCAGCTGCTCGACGATATCGATGCCGGCATCGATCATCGCTTTGGCCACGTCCATGCCGGCATCCTGAAGCATGGCGCGAGCATCCTCGGAAAAATGGATGCGGATCAGGGGTTCCTCGTTTTCATCCGCCCTTTGCAGGGCAAAGTCACCGTTTGGCAACATAACAATTTCGTAAAGGGCAGTAGACATCAGTTTTTCAAGGACGTTTATTACGTTTCCAGTATATCATTTGAATCAACCCTTAGTATTCCATCATTGCGCTTCTGTGGCGCTCGATCATTTCGCTAAAGTGTTGTATCCAGGTGTTTATCTGCTCAGGATCGAGCTGACTCCAGCCCTGTTCCTGAACTGAAACAGAGGCAATCAGGTCGTTAGCGGGATTCTTTTTGACCACCACAGGTTGCGGCGCCGAGTTAAGACTGCGACAGCAGGATTGTAGTGACCACAACCAGGAGTTCCGCTCCGATTCCAGGGCGACAATTTCCTGCATTTCTGCCGGATGCTTGTCGACAGAGGCGAGAATTTCCGCCAGGGTTTTGCCGTCGCTGGCATAAACCGCATTTTTACATTGATAGGTGGAGGCAATTTCGGCGCAGTAAAATTTCATCGCGAGGCCGAGCTGAAGAACGGCCGCTTCCAGCAAGCTGCGCTGCAGGTGTTTTTGCTCACGGGCTTTGCCAGCCTCGCCGACAAGCAGGCTGGCAAAAAGCCGTTTTTGGTTAACAAAGGGAAGAAAATGATTCACCTTGGAGCCTATTTTTGCTGCACTTTCCAGCGCCCTTTGTCATAAAAAGCTTTCCAGCCAGTGGCCTTGCCATCCACTTCTGTCTGAACATAATTTTCCTGACTTTTGCGGCTAAACCGAATAATGGCTTCGTTGCCCTCATCGTCTTTTTGCGGAGCATCGAGCAGGTAGTGGTACTTGGGATCGATTTGATTTTTGTAGGGCAGCAATTCGATCACTTTGGGTGCTCTGGTTTCCCTGTGGCGGGGAAACTGGCTGGCGGCCAAAAAGAGCCCAGCTGCGCCATCCCTCAATACATAGGTGTCATCCACTTTTTCACAGCGCAAGTCAGGCATGGGCACTGGATCCATTTTTGGAGGCGCGGCCTGGCCGTTGCGTAGTAATTTGCGGGTATTTTTACAGTCGCTATTGGTGCAGCCAAAATATTTGCCGAAGCGACCACTTTTGAGTTGCATCTCGCTGCCGCACTTGTTGCAGTCGAGTACGGGGCCTTCATAGCCTTTAATTCTGTACTGGCCTTTTTCCAGGGCGTAGCCGGCGCAGTCGGGATTGTTACCGCAGATATGGAGCTTGGTTGTTTCATCGATCAGGTAGGAATCCATGGCTGTGCCGCAAAGTTTACAGCGCTTTTTGTGCAGCAGCAGGCGGGATTCCGCTTCTTCGTCTTCATCGGTGTTCACCACTTCGTCACCGGGGATAAGATTTTTGGTGCCTTTGCAGCGCTCTTTCGGTGGCAGTGAATAGCCGGAACAGCCCAAAAATACACCGGTGGTGCCGGTGCGAATCATCATTGGGCGGCCGCAGAGATCGCAGGAAATATCTGTTTCCGTCGGCGCATTGGCGCGCATTCCCACATCGGCTTTTTGAGCCATATCCAGTTTGGCGGAAAAATCTTTGTAAAAATTGTCCAGCACCTGTTTCCAGGGAACTTCTCCAGTTGCAATATCATCCAGATTTTCTTCCATGGACGCGGTAAAACCGTAATCCATCAAGTCGGAAAAATTTTCGGTGAGGCGGTCGGTGACAATGTCGCCGATTTTTTCAGCGTAAAAGCGCTTGTTTTCTATCTTGACATAGCCGCGATCCTGGATGGTGGAAATAATGGCCGCGTAGGTGGATGGACGGCCAATACCGCGTTTTTCCAGCTCTTTTACCAGAGCGGCCTCGGAATAGCGCGGCGGTGGTTTGGTAAAATGTTGCTGCGGCACCATATTGAGAAAACGCAGTTTGTCGCCAACCTTGAGATCCGGAAGTTCGGTATCTTCGTCTTTTTTGCGCACCTGGGGCATCACTTTCAGGTAGCCGTCAAAGCGAATCACCCGGCCGCGCACCCGCAGCTCGTAGTCATTTTTGACAATGGTTACTGCGGTGCTGGTGAATTCCGCAGGCTTCATCTGGCAGGCAACAAACTGCTGCCAGATGAGTGTGTAAAGCTTTTTGGCATCTTCTTCCATGCCCGCCAGATCGCCGGTAGCAATGTCCACATTGGAGGGGCGTATGGCTTCGTGAGCCTCCTGAGCGCCCTCCTTGCTGCTATAGCCCACGGGTTTTTCGGGCAGATACTGTTTGCCAAAACGGACGCCGATTAGATCCCGGCAGGCAGAAACCGCATCCTCGCTGAGATTGGTGGAGTCGGTGCGCATATAGGTGATGTAGCCGGCTTCATAAAGGCGCTGCGCCATCATCATGGTTTTTTTCACCCCGTAGCCCAGCCGTGTGCTCGCGGCCTGCTGCAGGGTGGAGGTAATAAAAGGTGCCGAGGGTTTTGACTGGGTGGGAGTGTCTTCCCGGCTGCTAATAACATAATCGCCGGGTTGCAGTTTTTTGATAGCCTCTTCGGTTTCAGCCTTATTGACGGGTCTGAACGCCTTGTCCTGGTGTTTTTTGACTTCGAAGCGGACTTTTTCCTCATCGCGGGTTTCTGTGTCCACATGAAGTGTCCAGAATTCCTCGGGGATAAAGGCGCGAATTTCCCTCTCCCGCTCCACAATGAGGCGCACAGCCACCGACTGTACCCGACCTGCGGAAAGCCCTCTGGCGACCTTTTCCCACAGCAACGGTGAGACCATAAAGCCGACAACCCGATCCAAAAAGCGGCGCGCCTGCTGGGCGTTGACGCGATTATTGTCGAGGGTGCCGGGCTTTTTAAAGGCTTCAGCAATGGCTTTTTTGGTGATTTCGTTGAACACGACCCGTTTGTAGCGGCTGTCGTCGCCGCCAATGGACTCCTTCAAATGCCAGGCAATGGCTTCCCCTTCCCTATCCAAATCCGTTGCCAGATAGATAGTGTCAGCGCTCTTGGCCAATTTTTTCAGTTCGGCGACAACTTTTTCCTTGCCCGGTAAAATTTCATAGCGCGCTTTCCAGCCGTGATCGGGATCAACCCCCATGCGGGCGATAAGCTGTTCCCGCGCTTTGAGAGCCTTGTGTCTGGCCTTATCGGCGGGAGCCATTTTGCGGGTAAGGGCGGCCTGGCGTGCCCGCTCTTTGGCATCCACCGCTTCCGACTTGCCCACAGGCAGGTCGCGAATATGGCCGATGCTGGACTTAACGATAAAGTCAGAACCCAGATATTTGTTGATTGTCTTCGCCTTGGCAGGCGATTCCACGATTACCAGAGATTTGCCCATTGATCTAAGTTATATCCCTTGTTTGCACCCTTCACTCGGGTAATTCATAAAGGTGGCTCAACATTATTTTTTACATTAAAAAAATGATTCAATACACTAATTAATATAAAAATTACATGCAAGCACGCGACACATTCGGCGCCGAGCTCGGCAGCTTTTCAGCCCTCAGCGATGACATTTGAGTTCTCGGCTGGGCGAAGTTGGCGAGCCTGAGGGGGCGACTATACAAGGAGTTGGGGCACCCAGGTCAAGGAAAAATTTTCCACCACAAGCCCTCTGTGGGGTTTTGGCGGCAGTGGCGAGTTGGGTAAATATGGCTAAAAACCCATTTTCAAGGGATCTCGTTGATCATTCCTGCAGTGCCAAAAATGCCTTTAGTGCCGCCGCCAGGTCATCGACCTGGTGAATATCCCCCGTTTCCCTGAGATACAGGCAAATTCCAAAAGAGTCGGAGCGAATCCCGTAGACGCTGGCGGGAATGGCGCTGATCAGAGCTTCGATTCGGGAAAATAGCGCCTCCTCTGCCGAATGCCGAAACCAGCGCCAGGATTGCCAGGGCGAATCCCAGCCGCGACGCTGATCCCTGAGCAGTATCCAGGTCGCACCCTGGATCCTGTGACGCTCTTTTTCTGCTGTGTTGTAAAGCAGGCAATAGCGGACGGCGGACGGGCGTTTGTCGGCCTCGTCGGCGTCCGGGGCTGGCACCAGTTGCACCTTGAGGCCGAGCTCCCCCGCCCTTTTTCGAAAGGCGGTGACTCGAGCCTGGCCTGGGGAAGATTTCAGCCAGGCCAGAGGGGACAGAACAACAGCAATGATGAAAGCAATTAATAAATAGTCCAAACTACGGGCTCCAGCTTGCCGGTTGCCCGGCGATTTCGGTATGGTTGCGATATTACTCGCTAATAATCACAGGAGAAATGCCATGGCGTATTACCACCACATTCTTGTTGGTTTGGATTTGTCCCCGGAATCCCAGCAGGTTATCGACAAGGTCATCCATCTTTTTGATGGCAAGGATACCAGAATCAGTCTGGTACACATTCAGGAGCCGCTCTCGTTTACCTACGGCGGTGATATTCCCATGGATCTCAGCGATATTCAGCGCCAACTGGAAACCCAGGCGGCCAATCGCCTCGACGAATTAAAGCAGCAATTATCGGGGTTTAACGTCACAACCCACGTGATTATTGGCCAGCCCTCCCACGAAATGCACCGCTTTGCCAAAGACAACAATGCGGATCTTATCGTTGTTGGCAGCCATGGCCGCCACGGCCTGGCGCTGGTTTTTGGCTCCACATCCAATGGCGTTCTGCACGGTGCCAGCTGCGATGTGCTGGCGATACGCATAAAGGAATAAGCCAATCCATGTCTGCTGTCTCTGCTTCAGCGCCGGAAAAACTGTCGGCGCAATGAAGGCGGGAGTCTGTCGAAGTCAGGGCCGCTGCCCTACGGAAAAGCCGAACCTGCCCTTGCCGCCAACGCCAGAGCCCGAAAGCCCTCTGGCAAAGGGGTTTTCTTCATTGATGGCTCTGCTGATTGTATTGTGGGCGATATTTGCCATCAGTCAGTCGGCCTTTGGCGAACAGGAGCAAGGGACAACAGAACAATTGCTCGCCGCTCTGCCGCGGGAAACGCCGGAACTGCGCAAGCAACGCCAGCAGTTTGTCCGCGCAACCCAGGCTCTCGCCGCGGGTGACCGCAGTACCTTTGTCCGCCTCAAAGAGGAGCTGGCGACCTATCCCCTGGCCGCCTATCTCGATTACGCCGATTTTTCCGTGCGCCTGCCCCGCCTCGACAAACGTCAAATTGACGACTTTTTGCATAAATATGCCGATTCGGTGTTTGCTTCCCAACTGCGCCAGCGCTGGCTTAAGCATTTGGCAGCGAAAAAATCCTGGCGGGATTTTATTCATTACTACAACGGGCAGATCGCGTCCACGGAATTGGCCTGCCACTACAGCCATGCTCTCTATCAGCAGGGCGAAAAGGACAGTGCCCTGGCTATGGCCGTGGATCTGTGGCGAGTCGGCAAATCCCAGCCAGCGGCCTGCGATGCCATATTTACTATTCTCATCACCGAAAAACGCATCACCAGTGACATTGCCTGGCAGCGCTATTCAGAGGCAGTGTTTAATCATCAGTACAGATTGGCCAGCTATGTAGAACGCTTTTTTGACAATGAGCACATTCGGCAGCAGGCGCAGCTCTATCTCGATATCGACCGCAATCCCCGCAGAATTGGCGAGTACGACAAATTTACCCAGCGCAGCCCCGCAGAGAGCCAAATTATCAGTCACGGCATTAGCCATTTGGCGCGCATTGATCCGGTTCTCGCCCTCAAGCACTGGAATCGCTACCACCAAAGCCACAGCTTCAGCATTGCTGAGGTGGGCAGCATTATCTCGGTGTTGGTGAAATCCCTGTATCTCAAGGGTGACGAAAAAATCGCCGATCAATATCTGCTGCAGAGCGGCGGCGACGCACCCAGCGAACTCCTTGAATGGCGCTTGCGAGAACTGATTGGCGCCGCAGATTGGCCGGGCATTATTACCTGGAGCGCGACCATCGCTGAAACCTTTCGTCAGCAACCCCGCTGGCAATATTGGCGCGCCAGAGCCCTTGAGCTCACCGCCACAGGTTCAGATGAGGAAATCAGCAATCTCTATCGCGCTGTGGCTGGAGAGCGCAGTTTTTACGGGTTTCTCGCCAGCGAATGGCTGGGAACTCCCTACCAAATGCAGCACCAGCCGGTGAATCCCAGCGTCGTGAAGCTAAAAGCACTGGCGGAAAGCGACGCCTTTTTGCGTATTCGCGAACTCTATCACCAGGGCGAACTTGTGTGGGCGCGCCGGGAATGGCAGCGGGCGCTGAAAGATGCCGCCACGGCAGACTGGCTGACGGCGGCGAAGCTAGCGGAGCTCTGGCAATGGCACAATCAGGCCATTATGACCATGATCCAGGTGAGCTACTGGCATGATATTGATATGCGCTTTCCCCTGCCCCACCGGGAAGCCTTTCTCAGCGAGGCAGCTGCGACCGACATTCCCGTCAATCTGCTGCTGGCAATCTCGCGCCAGGAAAGCGCATTTAACGCCACCGTAACCTCCCCTGCAGGGGCGAAAGGGCTGATGCAGCTGATGCCCGGTACCGCCAAAGAAACCGCAAGAAAACACAATATCCGCTATAGAGCACCTTCAGAATTAGTTGATCCTGAAAAAAATATTTTAATAGGATCAAGATACTATAAAGAAATGTTAAATAGGTTTAACAACAATAGAATTTTGGCAACAGCCGCCTACAACGCCGGCCCTGCACGCATAGACAACTGGCGCAAGCGCAGCGCCGGCGCCCTGCCCTTTGACGCCTGGATCGAAACCATTCCCTTTGTGGAGACTCGCAACTACGTGCAAAACGTGCTGGCATTTTCCATTATTTATGCCCACCATCTGGGTCTCAACGTACCTATCCTTAGCGCCGAGGAAAAAAATACTCCCCTGTGACCGAGACCTCTGAACATAAACCGGCGCTGATCGATATTGGCATCAACCTGGCCAACAAACGCTTCAGCACAGATTGCGCGGCCGTCCTAGAAAGTGCGCGGCGAGTCGGAGTGACGGCCTGCATGGTCACCGGCACGAGCCTTGGCGCCAGCCGCGAGGCCATAGCCCTGTGCCGCCAGTTCGCCACAGATTTTCCCGGAATGCTCTACGCTACCGCAGGCGTCCACCCCCACGAGGCTTCGAGCTGGAGTCAGGGAACTGCCAAACAGCTTCACCAGCTCATTGCCGAGAATTCCGATGTGGTCGTTGCCGTGGGGGAAACCGGCCTCGATTTCAATCGCAACTTTTCAACGCCCGCACAGCAAATCGAGGCTTTTCAGGGGCAGCTGGGGCTGGCGGCCACTGTGGGTTTGCCCCTTTTCCTGCACGAGCGTGACGCCCACGCCACTCAACTGGATATACTCAAGGCGGCCGGCTCAAGCCTGCCTGCAGCGGTTATTCACTGCTTTACTGGCGATGAGGCCTCATTGCACAACTATCTGGATCTCGGTCTCTATGTGGGCATTACTGGCTGGATTTGCGATGAACGCCGCGGTCTTGAACTGCAACAACTGGTGGCCGATATTCCCCTGGACAGGCTGCTGGTGGAAACGGATGCCCCCTATCTGTTGCCGCGATCATTAAAACCGAAGCCCAAAAATAATCGCAACGAGCCTGCTCACTTGACGGAAATCGTTGCAACCATTGCCCGCTGCCGAGGGCAGTCCTACAGCGAAATCGCCACTGCAACCTGTGAAAATGCCGCCAGGCTCTTTAATTTAAGAGACCTCTGAAGGTCGGCGGCGAGAGGTTGGCGGCGAGAGGTACTTTGGCCGAATTTGTTGACTTCAATTAGAACTCAACAACAATCTTGCCAAAATGAGCATTGGTTTCCTGATAGCGGAAGGCGTCGCCAAGAGCCTCCAGGGGAAACGATCGATCCAGTACCGGCTTGATATGGTTGACATTCATCGCCGCCACCAGATCTCGCTGCATGGCGGCGCTGCCGACGGCGATACCATTGATATGAAGGTGTTTGAAAAACAGCGCTGGCACATCGACAGTGGCCGTTCTGCCGCCGAGAATACCGATCAGGGTCACTTTGCCATCAACTCGCGCAGCCTCTACGGACTGATTCAGTGTGGCGCCGCCGCCAGCGTCGAGGACATGATCGACACCGCCGCCGGAAAGTCGGTTGATGGTTTTGCCCCAGTCCGAATCTGTTCTGTAGTTAACCAGTTCGTCCGCTCCCAGGGCTTTCAAGCGCTCCAGCTTGTCGTCCGATGACGAGGTGGCAAACACATAAGCGCCGGCAGCCTTGGCGAGCTGCAATGCAATCATAGACATGCCGCCGGTGCCCTGAACCAAGACTGTGTCTCCCGCCTTGAGGCCGCCCTCGACCATCAGCGCCCGCCAGGCGGTGACACCGGCACAGGGCAAGGTGGCGGCTTCGGCAAAAGTTAACCCGACAGGCATGGCAGTTACGGCGCTTTCAGGGAGACAGGCCAGCTCAACTGCACAACCGTCAATGGTTTCCCCCGTCAACGCGGCAAGCTTCGCTGTTCCTGGCCTGCCTTCAAGCCATTGGGGGTAGAACAGCGACATCACTTTATCCCCGGGCTGCCATTGGGTAACGCCCTCGCCCACAGCCACCACTTCACCGGCGCCATCGGACATGGGAATGCGGTCATGAATCACCGGAATACCGCCTTTGGCGACAATATAATCGTGGTAATTCAATGAGCTGGCTCGCCATCTTACCAAAATTTCTCCGGTTTTAGGTTGGGGTTCTGCCCTTTCCTCCACTACCAGATTGTCGAGGCCGCCAGGTTTTTTTAATGCAATTACTTTCATGGATATTCCTTGGATATAAACCGCGTCGTATAGGGTCAATAGGGAAAAATTATTGTAAGCTAAAGTACCAAGTGGCTCATAATGCCTAGGTCAAAAATGAAAGACAAGGCATTCAATGAATACTGAAACCTAGAGAAAATCATCGTCTCCATGTTGTTTTGAATTGACCGTAAAGATGTCTACCGTTATATTGTTGACCTTTTGCAAGGTTGCGTACTAAATCGCTTGCCAGCGATCAGGACGCCGAATCGACACTGCGCCAATCCAGCAACCTTCGCCCCAGACCCGTTGCCAAGAAAAGAGTTTCCAGATGTCCGAAAATGCACTGCTGCAGGAATTAACGCCAAAGGGTGTGTTGCACCTGACCATGAACCGTCCCGAGATTCACAACGCCTTTGACGACCATCAAGTGGTCAGGCTGATTGCCGCCCTTGAAGATGCCGCAACAAATCCCAACGTCAAAGTGGTGGTGCTCGCCAGCAACGGCAAAAGCTTCTCGGCGGGTGGTGACATCAACTATATGCGCCGCATGGGCAGCAACACCTATGAGGAAAACCTTGCTGACGGCGGCCAGCTCGCCAAACTCATGCACACACTGAATTTTTTGCCCAAGCCCACCATCGCCAGAGTTCAGGGCGCGGCCATGGGCGGCGGTGTCGGCCTGGTGTGCTGCTGCGATATTGCCATTGGCACCACCAAGGCTCGCCTGGCTCTCAGCGAAATCAAGATCGGCATGCTGCCTGCCACGATCTCCCCTTATGTGGTGAGAACCATCGGCGAAAAAGCCGCCCGCCGTCTTTTTATGACCGGTGAAATGGTCGACGCCCAATGGGCACAGGCACTGGGCTTTCTCAGTGAGGTCGTTGACACTGACGAGCAGCTCGATGCGAAAATTGAAGAAATAGCCGATACTCTGCTGAAAAACGCTCCCCGGGGGCTGGCCAAAGCCAAGCAACTGGTTTTTGACGTGGCTCAGGGGGATGTCGACGAAACCATGGTTCAGTACACCATCAAGTTTATTGCCGATGTGCGGGACTCCCACGAAGGCCGGGAAGGACTCAGTGCCTTTCTGGAAAAAAGAGCGCCAAACTGGTAGCACCGCCGCTGGCACCGCTACCACCACTACCTATTCCATGACACCAACGAGGAAAAAATCATGAGTGAAAACAAAATTGTGCGAGTCGCAAACGCACAGGGATTCTGGGGCGACAGTCTGCTGGGGCCAATACGCCTGGTGGAAGAAGGCCCGGTTGATTACCTGACTTTTGATTACCTCGCTGAAATCACCATGAGCATCATGCAAAAGCAGAGAATGCGCAAGCCGGAAACCGGCTACGCCATGGACTTTCCGCCGATGGTGAAAAGAATTCTGCCCACCTGCAAAGAAAAAGGTATCAAAATTATTGCCAACGCTGGCGGCGTTAACCCCCGCGCCTGCCTTGAAGCCACCAAAAAAGTTGTCAAGGAACTGGGTCTGAGCGGTATTAAAATCGCCATCATTGAAGGCGATGACATTATGGATCGTCTTGATGAAATCACCGGCGGCGGCGAAAAGCTTGCCAACCTCGACACCGGAGAAGACATTGCCATCATTCGCGACCGCATCAGCAGCGCCAATGTCTACATTGGCGCCCAGCCAATCGTCGAAGCCCTGGCGGCAGGTGCAGATATCGTTATTACCGGTCGCGCCAGCGATCCGTCACTGGTGGTTGCGCCCCTGGTATACGAGTTCGGCTGGTCCATGGAAGACTACGACAAGATTGCCTCGGCCACCATCATGGGTCATATCATGGAATGCGGCCCCCAGTGTACCGGTGGCAACTATGCCGACTGGCGCAAAGTGAAAGATTTTGCCCGTATAGGCTACCCCATTGTCGAAGCCAGTGCTGATGGCAGCTTCGTGGTCACCAAACACGACAATACCGGCGGCCTGGTTTCTGTTGAAACCGTCACTTCACAGCTGCTCTATGAGTTGGGTGATCCGAAAAACTATCTGGGACCTGACTGCATTGCCGATTTCACCACCATCAACATCAGCCAGGCTGGAGAAGACCGCGTTGCTATTTCCGGCATCAAGGGTCGCCCACCGACGCCCACCTATAAAGCGTCAATTTCTTACGCCAGCGGCTACAAAATTCTCGGCACACTCTGTATTGGCGGGCCAGATGCCATCGAAAAAGCCCACGTGCTTGCGGATATGGTATTCAAGCGGGTCGCCATGCACGGCGTCGAAATTCCTGAAGAAGACCGCTTTGTTGAGCTCTTTGGCACCAATGTCATGTACAAAGGTCTTGTACCCGCTCTCGAACAACCCCACGAGATTATGCTGCGGATCGGCGCCAGAGGTCAGGATGCCAATGCTCTCAATCTTCTCGGCATGGAAATCGCTCCGCTGATCACCTCCGGCCCTCCCGGTGTTACCGGTTTTGCCGGTGGCCGCCCCCGCGCCACCGAGGTCGTTGGTTACTGGCCAGCACTGATCGACAAAAAGCTGATCACCACTCATTACAAGGTTGAGGAAGTTTAAACATGGCTAAGGTTCAATTAATGGAAATCGCCATCGCCCGCTCCGGTGACAAAGGCGACGGCAGCAATATCGGCATCATGGCAAAAACTCCGGCAATCTATGAGTTTCTGGAAAAGAACCTCACCGCTGAAGTCGTCAAGAATTACTTCAAGGAAATCTGTTTTGGCAAGGTAACCCGTTTCGAGATACCCAACCTCCAGGCGCTGAATTTTCTTCTCGACGACTCCCTTGGCGGCGGTGGCACCGAAACCCTGATTACCGACGCCCAGGGTAAAGTTCACGGTCTGGGGCTGCTACACCTGACCATGGATGTGCCCGACGAGCTTTTGCAACAACAATAAACCTTCGTAAACTGCTTTGGGAAAGTGACCATGACTGTTAAGCCATCCGTGCTGGCAACATTGAGACAACAGGCACAGGAAAACAGAAAACGGGTTATTTTCCCCGAGCAGAGCGATCCCAGGGTTATTGAGGCCATTGCCAAACTGGCTGAACTGAACCTCTGTACCCCCGTTGTTCTCAACCCTGGCAGCGAAATCTGCTGTGAGGTATTTTTCGAACACCCCGACGCCCAACAATGGCTCGAAAGAGCCGCAGATCTGTACGCGGAAAGCCAACGGAAAAAAAACCTCAGTGTCGCTGATGCCAGGGAAGCGCTGAAAGACCCCCTGCTCCTTGCCGCTGTACTTCTGAAAGCTGGCTATGTGGATGCCGGCATTGCCGGTTCGCTGGCAACGACAGCGGACGTGCTGCGCGCCGGCATCAGGGGCGTTGGCCTGGCGCCGGGAACCAATCTGGTCTCCAGTGTTTTTCTGATGGAATGGCCCGACAAAGCCTTCACCTTTGGCGATTGCGCTGTCAATCCGGCGCCATCTTCACAACAGCTCGCCGAAATTGCCATTGCCAGTGCCGACACCCATTTCAAATTGACCGGTGAAATACCCAAGGTTGCCATGTTGTCCTTTTCCACCCTGGGTTCAGCTCAGCATGACAGTGTCGACAAAGTCAGGGATTCTGTCGCCATCGTTCGCAATCTAAACCCCAGTCTGGCTATTGATGGCGAATTACAATTTGATGCGGCTCTGGTTCCCGACGTGGCGGCAAAAAAAGCCAAAAACTCTCCGGTTGCTGGCAGCTGCAATGTGTTTATTTTTCCCGACCTCAACGCCGGCAATATCGGCTATAAAATTGCCGAGCGCCTCGGCGGCGCCAATGCCATCGGCCCCATACTCCAGGGCATGGCGAAACCCTGGCTGGATTTGTCCCGAGGCTGCAAGGCCGAGGATGTGGTGGATGCCGCAGCGATTGGTGCAGTTCTGGCGGATTGAGCTACCCTGTTGCCACAGCAATCCACATTTTCGCGCCACCTCAACAGGGTCACCTAATTTGTGGGTGAAAATTCCGGCAACGGGCGCAACCGGGCTCTCAGTGCCTCAGTCTCCATTCAAGCAATAATCCCCGAGGATTTTCCTGATCTGCCCCGGCGTAAAAGGCCAGTCTTTTTCGGCAGCAATCTCGCCAGTGCTGCTTTTAACGACAAATACCGGAATTCTCATGCCGTAAGCGCTTTTATTGCGGGGATCATCGTCAATATTGCTTTCAATAAAATGAATATTCTCTGGCAATACCCCGTACAAAATATTTTTGGCGTCCTTGCAGAGATGGCAAAGGGTGCCTGTGTAAAGAATAAGCTGATGGGATTCAGACACTTTTTGTCCCCACGTTCCTGGACGCCCTGGGCAGATATTCAGCGCAAAGTTCCAGGCTAGTTTGCAGAAGGAGGTTTTCGAAATCTTTCGTCAGCGACGAAGGTGGTGATACCGCTTTGCCCATTATAAAGTGCCCCTGGGTTTCACTATGAAAATCCGAACACGCCAGCTCGGAAATGAATCGAGCGCCGGTTTCCGGTGGCCAAAAATAATGGTTTTTCAAGATCGGAATAATCAATTTTTGCAGCAAGGTTTTCCTTGGCCAGATGTCGGTTGCCAGCAGGCCCGGGTGAATACTGGAGCAGGCAATCTGCCGCGAGGCGAGCATTCGGGCAAAATGCCGCGCACAGCCAAGATTGGCCAGTTTGCTGTTGGCGTAGGCACGAAACATTCCATAGCTGCGGCGCCGGTAATTAATATCGTCGAGAAATGCCCCACTGCCATAACGCGCCGCAGAGGAAGCGACGACAATAATGCGGGAGTGTACGAACAAGTTATCCAGCAACCAGCTGAGCAGAGCGAAGTGGGCGAGATGATTGATCGCAAAGGTTTTTTCTATGCCCTGGGCAGAGGTGGCAAACAGCGGCTCCACCGTGGCCGCGTTGGCAATCACCACATCGATGACGGGGTGGCGTGCAATGATTTTCCTGCCACAGCGGGCAACGCTGTTTAAATCCGACAGATCACAGAGAATAAATTCCAGTTCTGCTGCGGGATTGCCAAGCCTGATATTCTCAGCCAGTGTCTGGCATTTATCGGGATTGCGGCAGGGCAGAATCAGTCTATAGCCCCTGCGGGCAAGATCTCTGGCAAGAGCCGACCCGACTCCCCCCGTAGCGCCGGTAATAACTGCTGTTTTCTTCACAACTAGCGAAGAACAGGGCAACCGTTAAGCCTGGGCGATACTGTCAGGTCGCGCCTCAATGATTAAGGGTTTGCAGCTTTAAACGCAGCCACTTCCTTATTGAAATTGTCGCCAATGGCGTTGCGCTTGGCCAGCAACTCATTGCTGGTGTCAATCAGTGCTTTTTGCTCGTCTTGATTCAGGCCTTTAAACTCGTCTGTTTTGGCATAGGCGTCGCGGCAGTCGAGAAAGGTATCGGCACTGGCGATATAGGCTTTAACACTTTCGCTGTTTGCCACCAGCTCTTCCATTGTAGAGCTGGCGCCTTTGACCAGCTCGGGCGCCTGGGGAATTTCACCGCAGTTATCAGCAAAGGCTACTGAGGCAGACATAGACAACGCCAGCGCCAACAAAACATGACGACCATTACATTTATTGTTAAACATGGAACCCTCCTAAGAAATCTTGAACCTGTCAGGCCGAGCAGATTGCCACGAACGCAGAAAATTCGCAATCTGTGCTTGCTTCGCCGGCAATTTTTTCTACTTCACCACAATGGTGACTGGTGCTGGTGTCAACCGCTGTCGAGATGCTTTAGAATCATCGTCTAACAACATGCCGGTGTCAGGATTTATCCGCAGAATGACAGCCCAACCAACCCTTGACATCGAGGCTTTGACAGCCAAGGGGCAACCTGTAAATCTGGCGACTTGCCAAACCAATGAAATTCGAGACAACTGATGAATCAAATGGTCAAAACACCCACGTTTGAACGGATCCGCAGTCATAAAATAGACTCTCTCAACGCCACCATTGAAGAATACCGCCACCAAAAAACCGGTGCCCAACATATTCATATCGCCACTGACAGCGAAGAAAATGTTTTTCTGGTGGCGCTGCGCACCGTGCCGGAAGACTCCACCGGCGTCGCCCATATTCTCGAACATACAGCCCTTTGCGGCAGCGACAAGTACCCGGTCAGGGATCCCTTTTTCATGATGATCAGGCGTTCACTGAACACCTTTATGAACGCCATGACCAGTTCAGACTGGACCGCCTACCCGTTTGCCAGTCAAAATCGCAAAGACTACTTCAACCTTCTCGATGTCTATCTGGATGCGGTCTTTTTTTCCCGCCTCGACCCCCTCGACTTTGCCCAGGAAGGCCATCGCCTCGAGTTTGCCGAGGCGGACAATCCCAACTCACCGTTGACTTTCAAAGGCGTAGTTTTTAATGAAATGAAAGGTGCTATGAGTTCGGTGACATCGACCCTCTGGCACACCCTGAGCAAATATCTCTACCCCACCACAACCTACCACTACAACAGTGGCGGCGAGCCGGAATGCATTCCCGACCTGAGTTACGAAGAGTTAGCGTCGTTCTACAAAACTCACTACCACCCCAGCAACGCCATTTTTATGACTTTTGGCAATATTCCCGCCGCTGAGTTGCAGCAGAAATTTGAAGATCAGGCGCTCAATCGCTTTGCGCCTCTCGATGTCAACATTGCGGTTGCCGATGAAAAGCGCTATCTGGCGCCGGTGCGGGTGGAGGAAGCCTACGCCTTTGATGAAGAAGGCAGCAGCGAACACAAAACCCATATTGTTATCGGCTGGCTTCTCGGCGCCACAACCAATTTGATGGAAACCATGGAAGCCCATCTGTTGTGCAGTGTTTTATTGGATAACAGCGCATCCCCTCTACTTCAGGCGCTCGAAACCACAGACCTGGGCACATCGCCATCGCCTCTCTGCGGCCTTGACGATTCCCAGAAAGAGCTGTGTTTTCTTTGTGGCATTGAGGGCAGCGACCCCGAGAAGGCCAACGATCTCGAAGATCTGGTTATGGCGGTGTTGGCCAGGGTGGCCGAAGAGGGCATTCCCCACGAACAGGTCGCGGCCAGCCTCCACCAGCTCGAACTGCAGCAGCGGGAAGTAACCGGTGACGGCTACCCCTATGGCCTTCACTTGCTGATGACAGCCCTGACCAGTGCCACCCATCGCGGCGACCCCATCGCCCTGCTGGATCTGGATCCGGTGCTCGATACACTGCGCACTAATATTGAAAACCCGGATTACATCAAGACCCTGGCCAAGACCCTGCTGGTGGACAATCAGCACAGAGTGCGCCTGGTCATGCGCCCGGATGCCGATCTCTCGGCACGACGGGTCAACGCCGAACTGGCGAGGCTTGAAAAAATCAAGGCCGGACTCAGTGATAATGAGAAGGAGGCTATCGTTGCTCGCGCCCAGGCACTCAAAGCCCGGCAGACCCGCAAGGACGATGAAAGCGTTCTCCCCAAAGTTGGACTCGAGGACATTCCCAAGGTTCTCGCTTACACGCCCTGGCATCAAAAACTGGATTCTCCAGCGCCAATCACCACCTACAAGGCGGGAACCAATGGCCTGGTGTACCAGCAAATTATTCATCAGTTGCCGGAATTCGACGACGAACAGCTGGATTTGCTGCCTATTTACAGCAGTGTTCTCGCCGAACTCGGTATTGGCGACAAAAACTATCTCGACACTCAACTGTGGCAGTCCCGGGTGTGCGGCTCCATCCACGCGGCCATTAGCGCCCGCAGTGTTCCCGACGATCTCGCGGATTTGCGGGGTTATTTCACCCTGTCAGCCAAAGGCCTGCAGCGCAACCAGATGGCATTGACCGAATTAATGCTTGAAACCCTACAGGCGGTGCGTTTCGATGAACTGGGGCGGCTACGGGAACTTCTGGCACAAATGCGCGCCCGCCGGGAAAAGAGCATCACCGGGCACGGCCACAGCCTCGCCATGGGCGCGGCCGCCAGCGGCATCAGCGCCGGAGCCAATCTGGCCTATCGCTGGGGCGGACTTGCCGGTATTCGCTATTTGAAAGCGCTAGACAACAACCTTGGCGACGAAATCGCCCTGCAAGCCCTGGCAGCAAAACTCGAAGGCATCCACAGCATGATTGTGGCTTCGCCAAGACAATATCTGGCCGTGGGTGAAGAGCAGCGTCTGGATGATTACACCCGCGCCCTCACCGCCAGTATTCAGGGCTTGCCGGCAACCAATCTGAGTCGCTTTTGCTATCAACCACCGGCAAGGAAAACCGCTGTGCTCTGGAAAACCAGCACCCAGGTCAACTTTTGCGCCAGAGCCTACGCCACGGTTTCAAGCGCCCATCCAGATGCCGCCCCCCTCACCGTGCTGGGGGGCTTTTTAAGAAACGGTTTTCTCCACACCGCCATTCGCGAGCAAGGCGGCGCCTACGGTGGTGGCGCCAGCCAGGATAGCCACAGTGGCGCCTTCCGTTTCTACTCCTACCGGGATCCCCGCATTGGCGGCACCCTGGACGACTTTGATGCATCTCTGCGCTGGCTTCAGGAGGAATCCCACCAGTGGAGCCAGGTGGAAGAGGCGATTTTGGGTGTTATCAGCGCCATTGATAAACCTGCATCGCCAGCGGGAGAGGCCAAGCAAACATTCCACGCTGAACTCTACGGCAATACGCGGGAGATTCGCGAACAGTTTCGCAAGCGGGTGCTGGCGGTGACAGAGGACGATTTAAAGCGGGTCGCGGCTTCATACCTGACCCCGGAAAAGGCGAATACGGCCATTATTGCGCACCCCGACAAGGTCGCCGAAACCGCCGCACTTGAACTGGAGATACAATCCCTGTGAGTGGTGGCGAAATCGATAGACGAGGCAACCAGAACCTGTCTGAACAATCGCAAAAAGACAATCTGTTTGCCCGCCCCATTGGCGATCTCGCCGGTTTTGTCTTTGACGACAAGGTGGTCAGTGTCTTTCCCGACATGATCAAGCGCTCGGTACCCGGCTATGAAACCATCATCACCATGACCGGAACCCTGGCAGAAAAATATGTCCAGGAAAACTCATACTGTTACGACCTGGGCAGCTCCCTCGGCGCCTCTACCTTGGCCATTGCCCGCAATACGGAGAACAGAGCCAGAACCCTTATTGCCGTCGACAACTCCCCGGCAATGATAAATCAGTGCCAACACATGCTGGCACAACAGGGGTTGACGGACTCCATCACCCTTATTTGCGAAGACATTGTCAACGTTACCATTAGCAATGCCTCCATGGTGGTGCTTAATTTTACCTTGCAATTTATTCCCCTGCAGCACCGCGAAGGGCTGGTGCGCCGCATCTATGACGGCCTGAATCCGGGAGGGATTCTTGTTCTCTCCGAAAAAGTCGGCTTTGCCGATGACCATCTCAATGACCTGATGGTTGAGCTGCACCATAATTTCAAGCGCGCCAACGGTTACAGCGAGCTGGAAATCAGCCAAAAGCGCTCAGCTCTGGAAAATGTCCTGATTCCCGAAACCCTCGGCCTCCATCGGCAACGGCTGACAGAAGCGGGATTCACCAGTGTCGATGTGTGGTTTCAATGTTTTAATTTTGCTTCATTGATCGCGATCAAGCACCAGGGCTAAATCCCCTCCCCATGGCTGATATCTTAAGAAAGCCTTAAGTTATCTTGTTTATGCTGAAGTCCTAGTCAACAAATCGGGTCATGGGGGTTTTATATGCCACTTCGCGACACTCGCCAGGGGTACAGCTGGCTTTCAATTATCTTTCACTGGGTAAGCGCGTTCGCCGTCATTGGACTTTACCTTATGGCGGAATTTTCAGGGGATTTTCCTGGTGTCAGTGAAAAAGCCATGGAGGCGCTCCATATTTCCATCGGCATGTCGGTGTTCATCATTCTTGTCGCCAGAATTTTGTGGCGTTTGGGAAATGTTCGCCCCCTGCTGCCGCCGCAGAATCCGCTGCTGCAGTTCCTGGCGCGCTGGGTTCCCAACCTGTTGCTGGTGGGTATTGCCCTGATGGTCGTCAGTGGGCCGTTGATGATCTGGAGCAACGGCAAAACCATTGCCATTTTCGACGTCATAAACCTGGCATCCCCCATGGTGAAAAACCACGGCCTCCATGAATTCTGGGAAGAGGTGCATGAATTTGGCGCCAATCTGCTTCTTATCGGCGTAGGCCTTCATGTAGCAGGGGCGATCAAACACCAGCTTATCGATCGCGACAACACCATTGCCAAAATGCTCAAAGCCGGCAATCACTGATCCCGGCAAGTCGTGAGCGCCGCTTGATATTGCATCTTGATGCTGACGGGGCTACATTGCAGCCCCGTTTTTAACCCATTCGCGCCATGCCCGATTATCAGCCCCTCCTCCACTGGATGTCTGCGACTCCCGGTTTTCAAGCCTGGTCAAAGACGCTTCCGGAACAATTGCAACAAGGCCTCAGTCAGGAACGCTGGGGGGATTTGCCCCAGTGGCAACAGGTTATCGATGCCCTGCCGAATATTGTTCCTTCGTCACAAGAATTTGCCGCCAATGTGCGAATTGGCGAACCCGGCGACTGTGACGACAGGGTGCGCGATGCCCTCAGAAACACGTTGATGGGGTTGCATCCCTGGCGCAAAGGCCCCTGGCAGCTTTTTGGTCTGGACATAGACACAGAATGGCGCTCCGACTGGAAATGGGATCGGCTTGCCCCCCACCTGGGATGCCTTGGGGGGCAACGGATTCTCGATGTGGGTTGTGGCAACGGCTATCACTGCATGCGCTTATACGGCGGCACTGACGGCCAGCGCCCGGAGCGAGTCATTGGCATAGATCCTTCAGCCAAGTTCGTCTACCAGTTTCAGGTATTTAAACACTACTGCCCGAAAATCCCCGTCGACGTGCTTCCCCTCGGCATAGAACAGCTGCCTGGGAATCTTCGCAGTTTTGACACAGTACTCTCCATGGGCGTGATCTACCACCGCAAGGATGCCCTTGCTCATATTGAAGAATTGCGCAATTGTTTGAAACCCGGCGGGCAGTTGGTTCTCGAAACCCTCGTTGTCGATTCGAAGGAGTCGCTTATTCCCAAGGGGCGCTACGCAAAAATGCGCAACGTCTGGTGCATTCCCAGCACCCATCAGGTTCTTTCCTGGATGACCAGCCTCGGACTTGACAACCCCCGCCTGGTCGATTGTTCGGTCACCACCACGGCGGAGCAGCGCAAAACCCCCTGGATGCGCTTTGAATCCCTGGCGGACTTTCTCGACCCGGAAAACCCTGAGTTAACCATCGAAGGTTACCCGGCGCCGCGACGGGCAATTTTCATGGCATCCGTATAAACCCGAGCCGCGCACCCTGTAAGTCTTGATCAAAAATCCTGTAAAAATAAGCTCGACCCGCCCCCACAGCGGAAAAGGCCTATTTTTTCGCGCCCAATCATTGGGAACCTCTAAAAAAAGAGCATTTTTAGATATCCCCTCTTGACGAAGCGCAGACCTGACTCTATAGTACGCGCCCTCAAGACCACTGTTTCACGCACTCGTAGCTCAGCTGGATAGAGTACTCGGCTACGAACCGAGCGGTCGGAGGTTCGAATCCTCCCGAGTGCGCCAAAAATCAAAGCCCGCCCACAAGGCGGGTTTTTTTGTTTGCTGGTGGAAAAAATCGTTCTCGATTGCCTAGGGGTTCGTCGTCCCCCTATACTGCACCATCGGCGTTCTTGATGTGCGCCACTGAAATCTGGCCATGGGGCGAGGGTTGCAAGCAAAACAACAGCTTAGCGGGCGCGAAAAAGGAAAAATAATTACTCCTGGCTCACAACAACCCTATAATAGCCAGGCAAATGACTATTTTTCGCCAATGAACATCAAGTAAGAGCCCTGTTTATAAAACTGACCACGAAATCTGCGAATATTTTCTCTAAATGATGTCTAATTCCCCGAGCCAATCCCATTCTTTCAATGCCAGAGCAGGACTATTGATGTTAGCTAACCGTTATGTCGCTTTATTGCTGATTGTCTTTTCCTCGCTGTCTTTCGCCAAGACCGAGCCCCTGGAGTTCACGCCTTCCCAAGTGCAAACCACACTGGAAATGCTCGAAAAACTCGGCAACAAACATTACGCAAAAAAAGCCCTCAATGACGAAGTTTCCAGGGAGTTGCTCGACAACTACCTCGAGAGCCTGGATCCTTCAAAAACCTATTTTCTTGCTGAAGATATTGAAAAATTCAATCAGTGGCAGTTCAGCCTTGATGACAGTCTCAAACAGGGCGATTTAACCCCTGGCTTTGAAATCTACAATTTGTATCTGAAGCGGGTTATTGACAGGCTCAACCACAGTATTGCCCTCCTCGAGAACAGCGCCGGTTTTGATTTCACCATTGACGAAACCATCGATTACAACGAGGAAAATGCCACCTGGGCAACAACCATGGAGGAGTTGGATGAACTCTGGCGGAAAAGGATCAAAGACAGTTATCTGCGCCTAATGCTTGCAGAAAAAGAAGAAAACGAGATTCCTGCCCTGCTCATCAAGCGCTACAAGAACGCCCTGAAGCGCATTGAGCAATCCGACGCCGAAGATGCCCATCAGCTTTACATGAATGCGCTGACATCCCTCTACGATCCGCACACAAGCTATTTCTCGCCGCGCCAGCTGGAAAACTTCAACATCAGCATGTCTTTAAAGCTTGAGGGCATTGGCGCCGTGCTCCAGTCTGACGACGAAACTACTTCCGTTGTTCGGGTGATACCGGGCGGCCCGGCGGCACAACAGGGTATTTTGGCGCCGGAGGATAAAATTGTCGGCGTTGGTGAAGGCGACAAACCCATTGAAGATGTGGTGGGCTGGCGCCTGGATGATGTTGTCGACCTTATTCGCGGCGCAAAGGGAACCCTGGTGCGCCTGGAGATTATTCCTGCAAAGGGCGAAAGCGCTGGCGTCAATAAGGTTATTTCCATTGTTCGCGACGAGGTTAAGCTCGAAGAGCAGGCAGCCAAAAGCCGCATTCTCGAACTGGAAAATGATGGCAAACCCTATAAAGTTGGTGTCATCGATCTACCCGCTTTTTATATCGACTTCGAGGCTTTCAACAAGCGCGACCCAAACTATAAAAGCACAACCAGGGATGTTGCCAAGCTTCTCAAGGAGCTTAAGAAAGAAAACGTTGACGGAATTGTCCTTGATTTACGCAACAATGGCGGCGGCTCACTCTTTGAAGTGACCACCATGACTGATTTGTTTATCAACCCAGGACCTGTGGTACAAATCCGCAAGGATGATCAAATATCCAGAGGCTACAGATCCCGCAAACCGCCACTTTATGACGGTCCCCTTGTGGTTCTCATCAATCGCCTCAGCGCCTCGGCATCGGAAATTTTTGCCGGCGCCATTCAGGATTATGGCCGCGGCCTGGTGGTTGGCACCCAGAGTTACGGCAAGGGCACCGTTCAGGCGCTGGTGCCCCTCCATGAAGGGCAGGTAAAACTCACCGAATCCAAGTTCTACAGGGTCTCCGGTGACAGCACCCAGCACCGCGGGGTGGTTCCAGACATCAGTTTTCCCTCCCTGTACAGCCTCGACGAAATCGGCGAAAGCAGCAAGGATCACGCCCTGCCCTGGGACAAAATTCATGGCATTCCCATCACCAAACACGGCAATTTTGCCGATGACCTTGACGAACTTGCCAAAGAACACCGCGCCCGCGCCCAGTCCGATGCCGACTACTTATACCTGGTCAAAGAGCTGGAACTCAACCAGGCGCGCCGAGACAACCTGGTGGTGTCCCTCAATCTGCAACGGCGAAAACAGGAGCTGGATGAATTCCAGGTGGCGCTATTTGAGCTGGAAAACGCCCGCAGAAGCGCTAAAAATCAGCCGCCATTTGCTTCCATCGAAGAATGGAAACAACAGGATGGCAGTGCAGACGCGGGCGACGAAGACAGTGAAAGCGACGACAATGCCAGCGCGCAGGCGGATGTACCATTGGAAGATGACCCTTTTTTAAAGGAAGCTGGAATGATTCTCGTCGATGGTATTCAACTGAATGGCAGCCAGGCCATGCAGGTGGTTGAACAGCAACCATGAAAATAATGTCCTTCAACGTCAACGGTATTCGCGCCCGGTTGCATCAGCTTGAAACCGTTATTGCCAAACATCAGCCGGATGTCATCGGCCTGCAGGAAACAAAAGTTGAAGACAGCCTATTTCCCTTGGCATTTATTGAGGAGCAGGGCTACAACGTCGTTTTTCACGGCCAGAAAGGTCACTACGGCGTCGCCCTGCTTTACAGGGGCACTCTCCTCAACAGCAGCAAAGGCTTTCCCGATGATGGCGACGAAGCCCAGTGCCGCCTCGTTTCTATTACGCTGGCAACAGCAGAGAACCCCGTGACCATCTACAACGGCTACTTTCCCCAGGGAGAAAGCCGCAGCCACCCGACAAAATTTGCCAACAAGGCCGAGTTTTATCAAAACCTGACCCGACTGTTGCAACAACACCAACCAAGCGAAAACCTTATCGTTCTTGGTGATATGAATGTGGCGCCCCTCGACAAGGACATCGGCATTGGCGAAGACAATCGCAAGCGCTGGCTGCGCACAGGCAAGTGCTGCTTTCTGCCGGAAGAAAGGCAGTGGCTGCAGGAACTGAGCGCGTGGGGACTAGTGGACAGCTACGAGCAACAGCATCCACAGGATGGCGCCCAGCGCTACTCCTGGTTCGATTACCGCAGCGGTGGCTTCAGCGCCAACCCGCGCAGAGGTCTGCGAATTGACCTGATTCTGGCAACCCCGGCGGTCATCAATCGCCAGCGTGCCTGTGAAATCGATCAGGATATTCGCGCTATGGAAAAACCCTCCGACCACTGCCCAGTGTGGCTCGAAGCCGAACTTTAACCTGAAACACTGCCGTCAAGGCCATCCTCAAACCTGTTGTCAACCTTTTGCAAGCCGCGGCGTTATTAGCAGCGTAACCATCAAAAAAAGGTGATGAAATGAAAACCAGAACTTCTACCAGTAAATACCTCGGCCTTGCTCTGGCATTTCTTCTTATGGGTTTTGCATCCCTGACACTGGCGGATAATCGCAGGGAGCACTACAGGGATTATGGCAAAGGCTATGATCGCGGGCACTACGACAGGCACTACTACGGTTCCCGCCATCACGGCCACAGGGGCAAAAAAGTCATTATCAACAACTACGGCTCTTATTATGGCCACCCCAGTCAAATCAGGCATCACCGCTATCATGGCGATCGCTACGTAGTTCATCACCATGACCACAGCGATGCCTATAAGTGGATAGGTGGTATTTATATACTCAATGAAATTCTCCACCACAACCATTAACGACGCGGGGATCATGGGGAGTATCCAGTGGCTACGATTGCGGAAATTTGTCCCGGGGGCGTTGCCAGCTTGTCGGTAAATACTGAACTTGACAAGTTTCTCGCCTCCGTGGAGCGCAGGGCATTTCTTATCGCGAGAACAGCGCTCGCCGATCAGGATGACGCCCTCGACACGGTTCAGGACAGCATGTTGCTGCTGGTGAGGAAATACAGCCATAAATCCGAGGACGAGTGGCGGCTGCTTTTTTTCAAGATTCTCCACAACCGTATTCGCGATGTCATTCGCCGTCGCACCGTTAAAAACCGCTTTACCGGCTGGCTGCCTTCTTTTTCCTCGCCCCGCGATCTGGAGCAGGACGATCCCTTTCAGCACGTCGCCGACGCCGAATCCAACAACCCCGCGCTTGCCGTGGAGCGCCAGCAAAGTATGGCTGCCCTCATCGAGGCTGTTGAGAAACTACCCCATCGCCAGCAACAGGCTTTTATGCTGCGCTGCTGGGAAGGTTTGTCAACAGTGGAAACCGCCTCTGTTATGGGGTGTTCTGAAGGCAGTGTCAAAACCCATTACTCAAGAGCGCTGCATTCACTTCAGGAGCAGTTACAGGAGCATCGCAATGACTGATTTTGAAACCATGACTGATTTTGAACGCAATCTCAGGGCACAGCTGCTAGCCGCAGAAAGGCATGTGGATCCGGTCATTGAAAGACAATTGCGCCAGAGCCGAAAACACGCCTGTGAACAGGCTGCCCGCTTTCGCCTGCCGCGATTCCTGCTACCATTGACGGGGATGACGCTGGCGTCGCTATTTGCCTTGACCCTTATTCTCGCCCCGGAGAAATCGATGTTTTTCAATCAGCAAGACGCCCTCTTTCCCGATACGGTACAGTCCCAGGATCTGGATTTTTATTACTGGCTTGCCGAAACACAGAACGCCAAAGGAAGTTAGACCCGTGATTACCCTGTTATTGCGCCCCCTGCTTTGCCTCCTTTTACTGATTCCCTCTCAGGCTCTGGCAGCGCGTCAGCAGATCCCGCCCCATTACAACGACCACTGGAACACTGACAACCAGCTGTTGGTGGCAAAAAAATGGGACGATCTTTCGGATCGGGAAAAAAAGCGTGTCAAAGAAGCCCAGGATCGCTACCAGAAGCTTCCCCAGGACAAAAAAGAAAAATTGCGCCAAAAGTGGGAAAAAATGCCTGAGCGCGAGAAAGAAAAATACCGCCTGGAAAAGAAATACCGCTAATCCCCTTGCTGCCAGGAGCCTGTGGAACCATTAAGCCTGACAGGCTCCCCCGGTTGTTTCGATCTGCGCAGACACCAGCGCGAATCAGTTTACATCTTCTGCCAATTGCCGTTCCAGCTCGTGGCTAATTCTGTGGGGAGACCCGGTTCGCTGCGCCAGCAACTGATAAGCGGAAGGCACCACCACCAGCGTAAACAGAGTCGCCAGAGAAACACCAAACACCACCACGACACCGATAACGTAGCGGGATTCGCTGCCAGCGCCAAAAGCCAGTATCAACGGAATCGCGCCGACAACAGTGGTAATGGCGGTCATCACGATGGGGCGCAAGCGCTGCTGGCTGGCTTGAATCAGTGCCGCGCGAAAAGCCATACCCTCATCGCGCAACTGATTGGCGAACTCAACCAGCAATATGCCGTTTTTGGTGGCCAGCCCCACCAGCATAATAAGGGCAACCTGGCTGTAGATATTGAGAGACTGGCCGGTGACCAGCAGCCCCAGCAAACCGCCGGCAATGGCCAGCGGCACCGTCAGCAAAATCACAAAGGGGTTGATAAAACTCTCAAACTGCGCTGCCATTACCAGAAACACCACCAACAGCGCCAGAGCAAAAATGAAATACACAGAACCGCCGGAGTCCTTGTAGTCGAGGGATTCGCCCTTGTAGTCAATAGTGACGCCATCCGGGAGTTTGTCGCGAGCCAGATTCTCCAGATAGTCCAAAGCCTCCCCCAGGGTATAACCAGGACTTAGACCGGCTTCGATGGTAATGGCGCGAACGCGGTTGTAGCGGTTGTAGGTTTCCACATCGGCCACCTCCTTTAAATTCACCAAATTGGCCAGCGGCACCAGTAATTCGCTGGTACTGGAGCGCACGTAGATATTTTCCAGATCCTGAGGGGTGCTCTGCTGGGAGGGTTTCGCCTCCAGAATGACATCGTACTCCTCGCCATCCTGCATAAAGGTGGTTACCCGGCGAGAGCCGAGCAGGGTTTCCAGAGTGTGGCTGACGTCAAGCACTCTGACCCCCAGATCCCCCGCCAGATCTGGATCAATTCTGACCCGCAACTGGGGTTTTGTTTCCTTGTAGTCGCTATCCAGATTGATCAGCCCCGGATTATTGGCGGCTTCTTTCAGCAAAATATCCCGCCATTGCGCCAGCTGTTCATAGCTGCCGCCGCCAATGACAAACTGGACAGGGCTGCGTGCCCTGCCCCCCAGGGGCTGGGGAACCATGGTGAGAATTTGAACGCCGGAAATGTCTGCGACCCGGCGGCGAATATCGGCAACGATATCATCGACGGGGCGGCGCCGCTCCCAGTCGTCCAGCACCAGAATGCCAATGCCGCGATTGTAGGCATCACCGCCACCCCACGTATTGGGCGCGCGCACCAGCAGGCGCGTCACCTCGCCGCTCTCCACCAGAGGCATCAGGCGCTCTTCAACCTGGAGTACATAGCGTTCTGTATAGTCGTGGGAGGCGCCCTCAGGGCCGTTGAGCATCATGAAAATCATGCCCCGGTCTTCCTTCGGCGTGAACTCGCCGGGAATCAGGCTGAACATCAACCCCGATCCAACCATGGCAACGACAAAAATAATCAGGGCAATGAGGGGGCGGTTAAGGGTCGCTTCCAAAATTCTGGCGTAGCTGCGCTGCATGCGCTCCAGCAAATTTTCCACAAAGCGAGCCAGCCCCGTATCCATGGCCTGGGCGTTGAGCAGTTTTGAACACATGACCGGCGACAAAGTCAGGGCGACAATGCTGGAGAAAAATACCGCCGCCGCCATCGCGACAGCGAATTCGGCAAAGAGGCGACCCACGTTGCCATCGAGAAAAGTAATGGGGACAAAAACGGCAATGAGCACCGCAGTGGTGGCCACCACGGCGAAACCTACCTGCCTGGCTCCGCGGTAGGAGGCAACCAGTGGGCTTTCGCCATTGACCAGGCGGCGGTGAATGTTTTCCAGCACCACAATACTGTCATCCACCACCAGGCCAATAGCCAGTACCAGCGCCAGCAGGGTGAGCATATTCAGCGAATAACCAAACAGGTACAGCACGGTAACTGTCGCGATCAGCGATACCGGCACCGTCACTGCAGGCACCAGCATGGCGCGAAAATCACCGAGAAACAGAAAAATCACCAGCACCACCAACACTGCGGCAATAAACAATGTGCTGTATACCTCGGCAATGGCGCTATCAATAAACACCGACGTATCCATACTTTGGCGAATTTCAAGCCCCGCAGGCAGCTCTGCTTCCAATGCGTCCCGCAGCGCCCTGACCTCGCGGGCAACCTCAAGGGTATTGCCCGTGCTCTGCTTGATGATGCCCATGCCGATCATATTGACGCCGTTGCCGCGAAACAGGCGACGGTGCTCTGCCGGAGCGAGTTCAACCTTGGCGATGTCGCCAATGCGCACCAGGTAATCGTCGTCGCCAGGGCGGATCACCAGGCGGGAAAAATCCGCTGCGGAGACGTAACCCCGATCCACCTGAACAACGAAATCCCGCTCTGAGGATTTGATGGTGCCTGCAGGCAGCTCAACGTTCTGGGCGCGCAAGGCTGTTTCAACATCGTTGACGGTGAGATTGCGAGCCGCCAGGGCTTTGCGGTCAAGCCAGATGCGCATGGCGTATTCAAGGTCGCCGCTCAAGCGCACGCGAGCCACTCCTTCAATCACCGAGAAACGATCCACCAGATAGCGGTTGGCATAATCCGTCAGCGCCAGGCTGTCCATGCGATCTGACACCAGGTTTAGCCACACGATGACCTGCTCATCCGCATCCGCCTTCTCAACCTGAGGGGGATCGGCCTCATCCGGCAACTGGCTAGCGATACGCGCCACTCGGTCGCGAACGTCGTTGGCGGCAACATCGATGTCCCTATCGAGGTCAAACTGCAGCTCAATATTGGAAACTCCATCCCGGCTCGACGAGCTGATGGTTTTGACACCCTCGATACCAGCGATACTGTCTTCAATAATTTTGCTGATGCGGGACTCCACAACAGCGGCGGAAGCGCCAATATATTCGGTGCGAATGGAAATAATGGGCGGATCGATGTCCGGGTATTCCCGCAATGGCAAACGGTCAAAGGCGACAAGGCCGAACGCCACCAGCAACAGACTGATGACCGTGGCAAATACCGGGCGTTTGACGGAAATATCAGAAAGCCACATCAGTTTGCTCCGACTCGCTCGGGGGCACGATTGGGCTCGTCGGCATTTTTTACCTGTACTGTCATACCATCCCGCACCACACCAACCCCTTCCTGTATGATCCACTCTCCCGTCTTTAAGCCTTCAGTCACTTCCACCCAGCCGTTGATTCTGACACCGATGGCAACCGCCCGTTGGCTAACCTGAAAATTTTCGGGGTTGACCACCCAGACAAACTGCTCCAGCTCCCTGGCCACCAAACTTTCCTCGGGTACAACCAGAGCCTGCCGTGGCTGGCGCTGCAATTCCACCAGCATCAGGAGCCCCGGCTTGAGAAGCCGGTCAGGATTATCAAACTCGGCAAGAACTCCCACAGAGCGATCAACCGCATTGATGCGGCTGTCGATGGCGATAACAGAACCCGTAAAGGATTGGTCGTAACTGGAGGTGGTGGCGTGAACCGGTTGCCCAACCGACAGGCTTGCCAGCAGCGCAGCCGGAATGCGAAATTCGAGCTTGATTCTGCTGATATCGTCCAATGTGGCGATGACCATCCCCGGCTGCGCCAAGGCTCCGGGGCTGATGCGGCGCAATCCGAGCTGACCGGCAAAGGGGGCGCGAATCATGCGCAAGCCAATGCGGGACTCGATTTCATCGATGCGGAATTGGGAGCGCTCCACCTGGGTGCGGCGCTGATCAATGTCTGTCTGTGACGCCAGTTTGCGCTTTAACAGGTCTTCCAGGCGGCGCAACTCCCGCTGTTGTTCAGCGAGATTGGCCCGCTCTTCGGCAAGTTGGGCGCGCTCGGCAGATTGGCGCAAGGTTGCGAGCAGCTGCCCTGCCACAACCCATTCGCCGTCGCTGAAATGCAGGGCTTCGATGGGTTCGGTGACGGTTGCAGAAATGTCCACAGACTCCCAGGCGCGGGCGGTTCCCAGCGCTTCAGTGCGATCGGCAACCTGGCGGCGCTCCACTGTAAATACAGCGACCTGGAGGCTCGTATTTGCCGAACCTCCGCCAGGAGCCCCGCGGCTCGAGAAAAAGCCAAAATAATAAACAAGCCCGCTCACAATCAACAACGAGCCGAGTAAAAAGTAACGATGAGTCATGAAGTATCCTTTCCCAGAGAGTCCATACTCTACTGCAAGACAAGGTAATCCGGCAGGGTTCTTACGAAGAATTACAAAGGCAGTATTACAAGGAGTCGGGATAATAACAGGTTAGCGTTGTTAAAGCGGCTGTGACAACGATTGTACAAAACCTCGCTATTCATAAGCTTAACGTAAAATTAGCGATGCTCCGGTATTGACTCAGCCGACAGAAAGCCAGAAAAGATCTGTGTGAATAACGTTGGCAAATCGGCGAGAACAGTAAATACATACTGGATTCACACAAACAATAGCGATATTGTCGGCATCAGCGCCAACGCCCTGGAACCCTCGGGGGCAATTTCAAACAGCGGCGAGACGGTTGTATTTCTCCCCACGCCACAGCCGGGTTATATTCCCAGCTTTATTCTTGATGGCGGCGCTGGCCGTATGAAGATCGACGCCAGCAAAGACTGCCTGACATTCACGCGAAACACCAACAAGGATTCAAAGACATGATCGACATTGAACACCAGGGAATCATTACCAAGCTCTACCTCAATGATCCCGACTCTCTCAACAGCCTCTCCATTCCACTGTCAAAAGCCCTAGTTGAAGGCTTGAAGGAAGTGTCAGCGCGCCCGCAAACCCGCTGCCTGATTGTCAGTGGTCGCGGCCGCATGTTTTGTTCCGGGGGCAACCTCAAAGAGTTTTTCACTGTTGAGCAACCGCTGGATGAGTATATCGACGATGCCATGGTCAGGGTTTACAACCCGGTGGCGGCGCACCTGGCAAGCCTGGCAGTGCCGGTGATTTGCGCTGTCAATGGTCCGGCGGTGGGTGCCGGTGTCGCCATTGCGCTCAATGCCGACTTTACCCTGATGGCGCGCTCCGCCTGGTTTAAGCTGCCGTTTGTACCCTCCCTGGGCGTGGTGCCTGATTTCGGCTGCTCCTGGTTTCTCGGTCGCCGTCTGCCCCGCCACAAAGCCATGGAACTGATGCTTGGCGACGCAAAAATCAGCGCCGAAGAAGCCGCATCCTGCGACTTGATTTATCGCGCCGTGGCGGACGACCAGCTTGAAGAACAGGCATTGGCACTGGCGACAAAGATCAGCCAGCTGCCCGTCGATGCCGTGCGCATGGCCAAGGACACATTGGTGAAAGCGCCGGAAAACAGTTTCGCAGAGCAACTGCAACTGGAGCGGGAATATCAGGTGGCCTGCTTTTGCAGCGGCTATTTCAAGGAGGGCCTGGCGGCATTCAAGGAAAAACGGCCAGCGAAATTTTCTCAGTAATCAGGCGACGGGACTCCACGGCAATAATCAAGACGTGGCCTCTTTTTCTCTTTCCTAAACCGGGAATTTCAGCCCCTTTCTGAATTTACCCGTTAAAGGTTTGCCGGTATTTGCGCGGCGACATTCCCGTCCACTGGCGAAATGCCCGGGTGAATGAGCGGGCTTCGGAAAAACCGATAATTTCTGAAACACGCTCAACCGCCACCCCGTCATTGACCAGCAGTTTTATGGCTGTTTCCCGGCGAATATCATCCTTGATTTTCTGGTAGCTGGTGCCGCTGGCTTTTAACTGTCTATACAGTGTCTGGTGCCCTACACCCAATTGCTCGGCGAGTTTCTCAATTTTTGGAAACACTAAAACACCGGGACTTAAAGATTCAACAATTTTTTCGATCTGGCGTTCAAGGCTGTTGTCGACGCCGGGAATTGTCATTACATCCGCCGGGGCGTTGCGCACATAAAAATCCACTTCCGCCTGGGTTCTTACCAGGGGCTTGTCGAGATAATGGGCGTCGTAAATCAGACAATTACTTTTTTGCCTGTATTTGAGGGTTCCGGGAAACATCACCTGCAATTCGCTGTGGTGTCTGGGCATGGAAAAACTGAAATGGGTTTCACGAAGACGAATCGCCTCCCCCAGATACCAGCTGGGGAAACGGTGCCAGATCACCAGGAGGAATTCGCGCAGAAAATGATCCGCGTCAGCTTCGGGATGCTGATGATCTATACGAAAAATAGCCCGCCCCTGAACCACTTCCAGGGACATCACCACTTCGTCGCTGAGCAGGGCGTAAAATGCCACCGCTTTTTCGAGTAGTTCTCCGAGGGTGCGGCAGTGCCTGACCAGTTCACACATGGTTTTAAAGGCGCCCACTCGGCAAGGAGAGGCGCTAAAGCCCATAAACTCGTCGCCCAGTTCCACCTGAACGCTTTTGAACAGACGCGCCACCTGATCTGTGTGTATGCGGCGCTGGAGGTCATTGCCAAGCTGTGGGTTGATACCTGCGGCAATCAGTAGGCGCTGGCGTTTTTGCTCGTCGCCAGCCAACCCGCTCATTGACGTCAGCACATGGTGCATGCAGATTGTCGCCATAGGCAAGTGCGTCCTTTTAGGTGAAGATATAAGCCATAATGACCGAAGAATGAGAATTATATGATATTTTTGGCGAGTTTTTATGATTAAAACCGCCCTGTCATCAGCTTGGCCAACTCGCTAGAGTCTGCACTATCAAAATTTGGGCGGGGATCGGGGTATTTCTAAAAAGTCATTTTTAGCGGTGTCCATTGATGATATGTTGAAAACCCGGGCGGCAGGACAACCCCAGCATATTTTTTATGTCATACCCCTGTTCAATAATAGCCTTTGATTCCACAATCGCCATAACACGGATAAATCATCAGGAATATCTTATGCACGAGATCATTCGCCAGCTCGAAGAAAAGCGCCAGCAGGCTCGCCTTGGCGGCGGCATTAAGCGCATCGAGGCTCAACACAGCAAGGGCAAACTCAGCGCCCGCGAGCGCATCGACCTGCTGCTCGACCCCGGCTCCTTTGAAGAGTGGGACATGTTTGTGGAGCACCGCTGCACCGACTTTGACATGGATAAGGATCATACCCCCGGCGACGGCGTTGTCACCGGTTATGGCACCATCAATGGTCGCCTGGTGTTTATTTTCAGCCAGGATTTCACCGTGTTTGGCGGCTCCCTGTCGGAAACCCATGCGGAAAAAATCTGCAAAATCATGGATCAGGCGATGAAGGTTGGCGCCCCGGTGATTGGCCTCAACGACTCCGGCGGCGCCCGCATTCAGGAAGGCGTGGCCTCCCTTGGCGGCTATGCGGATGTCTTTCAGCGCAATGTCATGGCCTCCGGAGTGATTCCGCAAATTTCCATGATTATGGGCCCCTGCGCCGGCGGCGCTGTCTACTCTCCGGCGATGACCGATTTCATCTTTATGGTCAAAGACAGTTCCTATATGTTTGTCACCGGCCCCGATGTGGTGAAAACCGTCACCCACGAGTCGGTCACCGCCGAGCAGCTGGGGGGCGCTGTCACCCACACCAGCAAATCCGGCGTTGCCGATCTGGCACTGGATAACGATGTCGAAGCCCTGCTGATGCTGCGCCGTTTCGTCAACTACCTGCCCGCCAACAACAAGGAAAAACCCCCTGTGTGGCCCACAGATGACGTTCACGAGCGCATGGATATGTCCCTGGACACTCTGGTTCCCCAGGACCCCAACAAGCCCTACGACATGAAAGAGCTTATTTACAAAGTCTCCGATGAAAATGAATTTTTCGAGATTCAGCCCGACTACGCAAAAAATATTATTGTCGGTTTTATTCGCATGGACGGCTCCACTGTCGGTGTTGTCGCCAATCAGCCGTTGGTGCTGGCGGGGTGTCTCGATATAGACTCCTCGAAAAAAGCCGGGCGCTTTGTGCGCTTTTGCGACGCTTTCAATATTCCCATTCTCACCCTGGTGGATGTGCCCGGCTTTATGCCCGGCACCAAGCAGGAGTACGGCGGCATCATCAAGCACGGCGCCAAACTGCTCTACGCCTACGCGGAAGCCACGGTACCCAAGGTGACGGTGATTACCCGCAAGGCTTACGGCGGCGCCTATGATGTCATGAGCTCCAAGCATCTGCGCGGCGATGTCAACTTTGCCTGGCCCACGGCCGAGATCGCTGTTATGGGGCCCAAGGGGGCGGTGGAAATCATCTTCAGAAAAGATCTCGGGGATCAGGCCAAAATCGACGCCCGCACCGACGCCTACCGGGAAAAATTTGCCAATCCCTTTATTGCCGGCAAGCGCGGCTTTATCGATGATGTCATCATGCCCCACGAGACCCGCAAACGGGTGTGCCGCTCGCTGGCCATGCTGCGGGATAAATCCATTACCAATCCCTGGCGCAAGCACGGCAACATTCCTCTCTAGGGAGCCGCTTAGCCTTTATTACAGCAAAAAATGGATAAATTCGGGATTTCAACGAACAAAGAAGAATCAGTTATGTTTACTAAAATTCTTGTGGCAAACCGCGGTGAAATCGCCTGCCGCGTTTTTAAAACCGCCAAACGCATGGGCATTGGCACTGTGGCGGTTTATTCCGACGCCGATGCTGATGCACTCCATGTTCATATGGCTGACGAAGCCGTGAATATAGGGCCTGCGGCATCCAGCCAAAGCTACCTCGTTATCGACAAGATCATTGCCGCCTGTAAAAAAACCGGTGCCGATGCGGTGCATCCCGGTTACGGTTTTCTATCGGAAAACAAGCTTTTTCAGGAAGCCCTGGTCAAGGAAGGTATTGCCTTTATCGGCCCAGGCTCCCACGCCATCGCCGCTATGGGCGACAAAATTGAATCAAAAAAACTCGCCAAAGAAGCGGGTGTTAATACCGTACCCGGCTATCTAGGGGTGATTAAAGATGCCGAAGAGGCAGTGCAAATTTCCCGGGAAATCGGCTATCCGGTTATGTTGAAAGCTTCAGCCGGCGGCGGCGGCAAGGGCATGCGTTTGGCCTGGAATGATGAAGAAGCCCGCGAGGGTTTTATTTCCGCCACCAACGAGGCCAGGTCTTCCTTCGGCGACGATCGCGTGTTTGTCGAAAAATTTATTGAACAGCCCCGCCATATCGAAATTCAGGTGATTGCCGACAGTCACGGCAACACCTGTTATCTTGGCGAACGGGAATGTTCTATCCAACGTCGCCACCAGAAAGTCATTGAAGAAGCGCCCTCCCCCTTTGTCAACGAAACGATTCGTAAAGCCATGGGTGAACAGGCCTGTGCCTTGGCGCGGGCAGTTGACTACCAATCTGCAGGCACGGTGGAATTTATTGTCGGCGGCGCCACCGGCGAGTTCTATTTCCTTGAAATGAACACCAGGCTGCAGGTTGAGCACCCGGTCACTGAAAAAGTGACCGGGCTGGATCTTGTCGAACTGATGATTCGCATCGCCGCTGGCGAAAAACTGCCCTTTCGCCAAGAGGACGTCAAGCTTGAAGGCTGGGCTATTGAAAGTCGGGTTTATGCGGAAGACCCTTTCCGCAACTTTATGCCCTCCACCGGCCGCCTCACCCACTACCGCCCGCCCCAAGAGGGCGACAGTATACGGGTGGATACAGGGGTCTATGAGGGCGGCGAAGTGTCGATGTTTTACGACCCCATGATCGCCAAACTGGTTACCTATGGCAAAAGCCGCGAGGAAGCCATCGACAACATGGTCGATGCCCTCGATGCCTACTATATTCGCGGCGTCAGCCACAATATCAGCTTTCTCAACGCCTTGATGGTGCATCCGCGCTTCAAATCGGGCGAGCTCACCACCAACTTTATCGCCGAAGAATTTCCCAGTGGTTTCAGTGCGGAAAACCTCAGTCATCCCAACCCGGATTTGGCCATTATTGTCGCCGCAGCGGTTAATCAGAATTACCGCAACCGTTCCGGTCAGCTCAGTGGTCAGGTAGCGGGTATTGGCTACAGTATTCCCAATACATGGAAAGTCATCACTGGCGAGAGAACCGCTGATGTCAGCGTGATCACTCAAGCAAAAGGCTATGCGGTTACCGTCGATGGTAAGCCCTATGACCTGATTACCGGCTGGAAGCGCACCGAATCGCTGTTTCGGGGAACATTAAACGGCAAGGAAATCTGTGTACAGGTTGACCGGGAAGATATAGGCTACCGGGTTTTCAGCCGGGGCTGCCAATTCAAAATTCTGGTATTAAGCCCCATCGCTGCAGAACTTAACAAACATATGCTAGAGAAAGAGCCGCAGGATCTGTCCCGGTTTTTGCTCTCCCCCATGCCCGGCCTGCTGGTAGCACTAAAAGTGTCCCCGGGACAGGAAGTGAAACAGGGAGAAGAGCTTGCGGTTGTCGAGGCCATGAAAATGGAAAACAGTCTGCGCGCCCTTGAGGATGGCGTTATCAAGGAGGTGCTCGCAGACGTTGGCGCCAGCCTTATGGTCGATCAGCCCATTTTGGAATTTGAATAACCGGAACCATGCGAAAAATTGACCCTCAGGCTCTCGCCGCCAACATTCTCAACAATGACCGCCGCGCCCTGGCTCAGGGAATTACCCTGGTGGAATCCACCAGGGTCGACCACAGGGAGCAAGCCAACATACTGCTGGAAACTCTGGCTCAGTATTCAGGAAATTCCGTGCGCGTCGGCATCACCGGGGTTCCCGGCGTTGGCAAATCCACCTTTATCGAATCTTTTGGCGGCCTGCTGATCGACAAAGGCCATCGGGTTGCGGTGCTCGCTGTAGACCCAAGCTCTTCCATCAGCGGCGGCTCCATCCTCGGCGACAAAACGCGAATGGAGTCCCTGAGCCGGCGGGAGGAAGCGTTTATTCGCCCCTCGCCTGCCGGCAAAACTCTCGGTGGTGTTGCCCGGCGCACGCGGGAAACCCTGCTGCTTTGCGAAGCTGCGGGTTACGACCATATTATTGTTGAAACTGTGGGTGTGGGGCAGTCGGAAACCATGGTGTCGGAAATGACCGATATGTTTCTGTTGTTGCTGCTGCCCGGCGGCGGTGACGAACTTCAGGGCATGAAGCGCGGCATTACCGAGCTTGCCGACCTGATTCTGGTGAATAAAGCCGATGGCGACCAAAAATCTACCGCCAACCACACCGTGGCCGACTATCGCTCGGCGCTGCAATTTTTGTCCCGCAAACACCAGAGTTGGGAGCCCAAAGTCGCCGCCTGTTCCGCTATTGGCAACCAGGGCATAGAGGCGGTTTTTGAACAGGTACGCGCTTTTGTCGAAACCCTGAAAAGCTCAGGAGAGTGGGATCACCGCCGCTCCCGCCAGGCACTGGACTGGTTGTGGCGGGAAGTGTCCGACGGCCTGCTTTATGACCTCAAACACAATTCCACCCTGAAAAACAGCATCCCCACCATTGAAAAAGCCGTTATGTCCGGCGACAAGCCGCCCACCGTAGCGGCGCTGGAAATCGTCGACCTGTACAAACAAGCCAGAGAAACAACCCCATGATTGGTAAACTTAATCACGTCGCTATTGTGGTGCCCGACCTGCAGGCCGCGGCGCAAAAATACAAAGACACCTTGGGAGCAAAAGTCTCGGAAGCCCACGACCTGCCAGAGCACGGCGTTACCACGGTCTTTGTCGAGCTGCCCAATACCAAAATCGAATTGCTTCACCCTTTGGGGAAAAATTCCACCATCGGCAAATTTCTCGACAAAAATCCCGATGGCGGCATGCACCACCTTTGCTATGAAGTGGAAAATATTCTCGCCGCCAGGGATAAACTCAAAGCAGACGGCGTGCGCATTCTCGGCGACGGCGAACCCAAAATTGGCGCCCACGGCAAGCCCGTACTTTTTCTTCACCCCAAAGACTTTTTTGGCACCCTGGTGGAAATTGAGGAAATATAAATAGCTGCAGATTGACACGGCATTTTGCTTTTTTGGAACAAAATCGCAGCAGCCTCAGGTTGCAATCCCTTGCGGGACGAACTTCGACAACAAAGAATATTCACCCAAACCCTGCTCTCCCGTGGGAGCCTTGCCCTGCAGGCGAGGTTTACCAAGCCAGAACCTAACGCCAGTGCGCCCGGCTTCCACAGAACAGGCTTTGGCTTGTTCAGAGACTATCAACAGGCTCAAAGAATCGATAGCAGATAAGTCCTACTCCAATAAGGCCACGGATTTCACCTGCACCCACAGCTCCCGCCCCGGCGCGATATCCAGCGCAGCTACCGCCCGTTTCGTCAAGCGCGCCAGCAATATCTCCGCGCCCACCTTTACCCTCACCAGCACAAGGCCGGGATGTCCGTCGTCGCCGAGGGCATCGACCCGGCCACGCAGTACGTTCTGGATACTGCTGATACCCGGTTCTTCGGCGAGACTGACGTCGCGGGCGAGAATGCGAACGCGAGCGCGACTACCTAAAGCCAGCCCCTGATCCCGTATCCACAGGGCACCACCGGAAAAATCCACCCGCGCCAGGTGCCACTCCCTGTCGATGGCGGCGACTGTGGCATCAATCACCGCACCGGCATCCTCTCCCAGTCGAATTGGCAGGTCGAGCCGAGCCAGGGTTTCGGCGAGAGCACCGGCGGCGACAATTTTGCCATTGGCCATCACCACCAGATGATCCGCCAGGCGCGCCACTTCGTCGGGGGAGTGACTGACATAGAGAACGGGAATTTCCAGTTCATCATGGAGGCGTTCCAGATAGGGAAGGATTTCCTGTTTGCGTTTCATATCAAGTGCCGCCAGGGGTTCATCCATCAACAGTAACCGGGGGCTGACGGCAAGGGCTCGGGCGATGCTCACCCGCTGGCGTTCACCGCCGGAGAGCCGCTCCGGTTTGCGATCGAGCAAATGATCTATACCTAGCAGCTCAATCGCCTGATCCAGGCTGACGCGGGGAGCACCGGTCACCCTTTTTACGCCGTACGCGAGATTGGCCATCACCGAGAGATGTGCGAACAGACTGGCTTCCTGAAACACATAGCCTATGGGTCTGCGATGGCTGGGCAGCCAGCAGTGGCTGTCTTGCCAGATATCGCCAGCGACGGCGAGCCGCCCGCGGGGGGCGCGCTCCAGTCCGGCAATACAGCGCAGCAATGTGGTTTTGCCCGAACCTGAATGACCAAACAGGGCAGTGACGCCCCTGCCTGGCAAACTGAGATTGACGTCAAGGGAAAAGCCGGGCCAGTCGATAGTGAAATACGCTTCGATACCACTCATGTCAGCCTCCCTTCTTCGAATTGGGTCGCCAGGCGTACACAGCTAGCAGTACCACAAAAGAGAAGATCAACATTACCGCCGCCAGGCGATGAGCATCCAGGTATTCCAGTGCCTCCACATGGTCATAAATTTGCACCGAGGCGACACGGGTGACACCAGGTATATTGCCGCCGATCATCAGCACCACGCCAAACTCACCGACAGTGTGAGCAAAGGTGAGGATCGATGCGGTGACAAAACCCGGCGCCGCCAGGGGCACGGCAACGGTGAAAAAGGCGTCCAGCGGCGAGGCCCTCAGTGTGGCTGCAACTTCAAGGGGGCGCTCGCCCACCGCCTCAAAGGCGGTTTGCAGTGGCTGCACCATAAAGGGCAATGAATAGAACACTGAGGCCACCACCAACCCCCAAAAGGTAAAGGGCAGCAATCCTATACCCAGCATTTCGGTGACCTGACCCACAGCCCCCTCAGGACCCATTGCCACCAGCAGATAAAAGCCCAGCACCGAGGGCGGCAACACCAATGGCAAGGCCACCACGGCGCTGATCGGCCCTTTCCACCAGGTTTGGGTGCGCGCCAGCCACCAGGCGATGGGCGTGCCCACAACCAGTAAAATCAACGTGACTATGCCCGCGAGACGCACGGTGAGCCAGAGGGCTTCAAGGTCACTCTCAGTCAGCATTTTTGTTTTTCCTCGCCACAGGTGCCAGCAGGGATACAGGGTGCAGCATCTTGTTGTCGACCATGGTCATATTGCGCTTGTCTCCGTGTTTTTGTTTTAGCCTGGCAGTTACACCAGTTGGCGGGCTGCGCAGTTTCCTTCATTGTGGGGGCAGGCCAACGCCTGGACTCTGGTTTTCCCCGCGACTGTCGCCTTCGCCGGGGAGAATAAAACCGTAATTGGTCATAATTGCGCGCGCCGCTGTGCCAGACATGTAATCGGCAAACTCTTGTGCCAGGGCATTGTCGGCGGCGCGCCTGGTGATAATAAACCCCTGCTCCAACGGCTGATGGAGATCAGCTGGGATCAACCAATAACCCCCCTGGTTCGCCAGCTGAGGACTGAGAGCAAGCGCCAGGGCGATCACACCAACCTGGGCATTGCCGGTTTCGACAAATTGCGCGGTGTGGGCGATATTCTCACCAAACACCAGTTTGGCTTCGACCTTGTTCCACAGACCAGAAGAGCGCAACGCCTCCTCGGTGCGTTTGCCATAGGGGGCGTGCCTGGGGTTGGCAATGGCGATACGGGTGATGTTGTCAGCGCTGAGGTCGGCCAGCGTCATCCTGGAGGCGTCCAGGGTTGCGCTCCACAGCACGATGCGGCCAAAAGCATAAGGTTTGACTTCACCCGTCGCGAACCCGGCGTCGACCAGCGACTTCGCATAGTTAATATCAGCAGAAAAGTACAGATCGTAGGGCGCGCCATTTTGAATCTGAGCGTAGAACTTGCCGGACGAACCGTAAATAACGTCGACCTGTTCAGCTGGATACGCCTGATTAAATGCAGCCACGACCTCATCCATGGCAAATTTAAGATCAGAGGCCGCTGCGATAGTGATTTTCCCAGCCTCAGCCACCAACGAAAATGTAATCGCGGCAAGCAGAACCAGGAATCGAATCGGAATCATCTTGGTTAGTCTCATGTTGAGCATTGCGAACAGGGTAAGAAGGTGTTTTTCCGTGTCCCTTGACGCCAGTACCGGGTCAAATCCCCGTGATTTTACTTTTATCTTCAAATAATGCCATCTATACCCGTTTTTAACAGGGGAACCCGGCAACAAACAATTGTTTCGTAGCTAAATGGGCAGGCGGAAATGCCGGGTTTTGGCGTTTTTAAAGTCTTTTACCCGCTATTAACGGTTGCAAGCCACGGAGATTACGGCTAGTTTGAGGGAAACAGGATTCGCCACTTCCAGCAAAGCATTTCTGCATAAAAAGGATGAAAGATCATTAACAGCTCAGCAAACAACTCTTTCAATCGCCCGGTTTACATTGTTGACGGCGCCCGCACCCCCTTTCTCAAGGCCACGGGCAAGCCCGGCCCGTTCACCCCTGTGGATCTGGCAGTTCAGTGCGGCAGACCCCTGTTGCTGCGCCAGCCATTTTCCCCGGATCAATTCGATCAGGTGATCCTCGGTTGCGTCAATGTCATTGCCGACGAAATGAACCCCGCCAGAATCGCGGCGTTACGACTGGGCATGGGTGACCAGATCAGCGCCTATACGGTGCAGATAAACTGCGGTTCGGGCATGCAGGCCATCGACTGTGGTTTTCAGGCTATCCGCAACGGGACGGCCAATTTGGTTCTCGCCGGTGGCAGCGAATCCCTGAGCCATGCGCCCCTGTATTTCAGCAATTCTGCTGTGGATATTTTCAGCGCCCTCAACAGCGCCCGCGCCCTGTCGCAACGTCTCAGCGCATTAGCCCGTTTTCGACCCAGGGATTTCAAGCCCGTGATTGGCCTGCTGCGGGGTTTGACCGACCCCATGGTCGCCATGAATATGGGGCAGACGGCGGAATTGCTCGCCTATTTGTTTGCCATCAGCCGAGGAGAAGCTGACCACTATGCTGTTCAGAGCCACCTTCGCCTCGCCGCCGCCCACCAAAGCGGTATTTTGGCTGACGAAATCGCCCCGGCATTTTCCAGGGATGGCAGCGTTTTCAGTGAAGACAACGGCGTACGCCCTGATAGCACAACAGAAAAACTCGCCACCCTCAAACCGGTTTTTGAACGTCCCTGGGGCAAGGTCACCGCTGGCAATAGCTCCCAGGTCAGCGATGGGGCTTCCTGGGTTGTACTGGCTTCTGAGCAGGCTGTGGAAAAACACGGCCTGGAGCCAATGGCAAAAATTGTCGACAGTCACTGGTCGGCACTCAACCCCGCCGTAATGGGTCTCGGCCCTGCCCTGTGCTCGGCAGAATTACTCAAACGCCACTTTGACAACAATCTCGACGCTGTGGATTTATGGGAAATCAACGAAGCTTTTGCCACCCAGGTTCTCGCCTGCCTCAAAGCCTGGCAAAGCCCGGATTTCTGTAAAAATATGCTCGGCCTCGACAACCCCCTTGGCGCTCTGCCCCTGGATCGTGTCAACATCAACGGCGGCGCCATCAGCCTCGGCCATCCGGTGGGCGCCAGCGGCAACCGCATCGTTCTCCACTTGGCCAACAATCTGAAACGGCTGAATTTGAAGCGCGGCATTGCCAGTCAGTGCATTGGCGGTGGCCAGGGCGGCGCCATGCTGCTGGAAAAGGTTTAAGGAGAATCATATGACCGTTGATGTAATGGCTGCGCTGCGCAGTGACCGCCTCGAACTGGGTTCTTTCACCACCCTCAATACCCAGCCGGATTCAGCACCAAAAGATTCAGTGTTTAAGCACTGGCATCTCTCTGCAAATGAAGACGGCATTCGCTGGCTGCTGTTTGACCGCCAAGATACCCGTGTAAACTCTATTGACCAGGACGTGCTCGATGAGCTCAATGTCGTTTTGGCGGAACTGGAAAAATCCCCGCCACAGGCGCTGGTGATCCGCTCCGCGAAAAAAAACGGCTTTTGCGCCGGTGCCGATATTGCCATGTTTAAAGACATGACTGACCCCGCGGCGGTGCGCGCCAAGCTCCAGCAGGCTCATGATATTGTCGACCGTCTTGAGCGCTTAAAAACCCTGAAAATCTGTCTTATTCACGGCGTTTGTCTGGGTGGCGGTTTGGAGCTGGCGCTGGCCTGTGATCTCAGAATTGCCATCAAGGGCGCAAAGCTCGGGTTTCCCGAAGTTCTTCTTGGCTTGCATCCGGGACTGGGGGGCACATTCCGCACCACCCGCCTGATCAATCCCCTGGAAGCCATGACCCTCATGCTCAGCGGTAAAACCCTGCAACTCAGCAAAGCCAAAGCGCTGGGGCTTGTGGACGCCGTTACTGAAGAGCGTCATCTCGCCAATGCGGTGACGGCAGCCGCTGCGGGCCAACTCAAAAAACAGCGACGCCCAGCGTATTTTTCTGTCGCTGACATGGTCTGGCCGCGGGGGTTAATCGCCAACCGTATGGCAGCGGAAACCGGAAAAAAAGTTTCCCGGCAACACTACCCTGCCCCCTTTCGCCTCATTGATCTGTGGCGCCAGCACGGCGGCGACCGGGTGGCAATGCAAAATGCCGAAATTGCCTCTTTCGCCGAGCTGGTTGTTACTCCCACTGCGCAAAACCTGGTGCGTGTATTTTATTTGCGCGAACAGTTAAAACAACAGCAAGCTGTCATCAACAGCGATATTCATCATGTCCATGTGGTGGGCGCCGGCACCATGGGCGGCGATATAGCCGCTTGGTGCGCCCTCAATGGCCTGCGGGTCACCCTTGGCGACCAGCAGCTGGAAATGATCGCAAAAGCCATCAAGCGCGCAACAGGCCTTTATAAGCGCAAACATCTGACTCCAGGCCAAATTCGCGACGCCCTCGACCGCTTGATCCCCGACCCCAAAGGCCTGGGAATTGCGCGGGCAGATCTGGTCATTGAAGCGGTGCCGGAAAAAATCGACATCAAGCGGGCTGTCTACAACCAGCTGCAAGGTGCCATGAAAGATGGCGCCATTTTGGCAACCAATACTTCCAGCATTCCCATAGAAACGCTGATGAATGCCGCCGCTTTCCCCACTGAATTAAAGAAACGCTTTGTTGGCCTCCACTTTTTTAATCCGGTGGCGCAGATGCAACTGGTGGAGCTGGTCTCTCACGATGAAATCAGTGAGCAAGCTCGGGGACGCGCCACAGCCTTTATCAAGCAGATTGACCGCCTTCCCGTGCCCGTCGCCAGCGCCCCGGGATTTCTCGTCAACCGGGTGCTGACCCCCTATTTACTCGAAGCCATGCTCCTGCTGGACGAAGGCATCGACGCCGAGACCATCGACCAATGCGCCGTGAATTTTGGCATGCCGATGGGCCCCATTGAATTGGCGGATCAGGTTGGCCTGGATATCTGTATCGCCGTTGGCGATACCCTGCGAGAGCAACTCACCAGCCCCGTTGCCGAGGTTCCTTTGTGGATCAGAGAAAAAGTCACCCAAGGCGAAACCGGAAGAAAAGCGGGTAAAGGGTTTTATACCTGGAATGCGGATGGCGCTGAGAAAAAAAATGCGCCCAGCACAGCTGCAGACATCACTGATCGCCTTATCCTGCCCATGCTTAACGCCTGTGTCAGCTGTCTCAGGGAAAATATTGTCAGCGACGAAAACGTCCTCGATGGTGCCGTAATTTTTGGCACCGGCTTCGCGCCCTTTCGTGGCGGCCCTATTCATTACGCTAAAACCCGGGGCATTGCCGATATTGTCGCGGCACTGAAAATACTTGAAAACCGTTACGGTGAACGTTTTTCAGCAGATGACGGCTGGCAGAGCATTGGCTAAATGTTCTGTTTTCTTGTTCTATTTTAAAAGGCATACAGGCAAATTTTTGCATACAACGTTTCGTATACAACTTTTCCTATGCAGCTACTCGGCCCAGTACAAACTTACGGGCACCAGGTTTTGTTGGAGAATAAAGGCGACGGGCAATGTCCCTGGATCGACCACCTTTTGCGCCTTACCAAGCAGCGCTTTTTTTTCACTGCCGGTAATATGAATAATTATCCCGCGACTGTTCAATAATCTCGGCAATGTCAAAGTCATTCGCTGGTAGGGCGCGCACGGGGGTTCAATGGCCAGGCAATTTTTACCGGAAGCCATCGCCAGCGCATCCTTGAGGGCTGAAGCCTTGGGAAACAGGGAGGCGGTATGGCCGTCACTGCCCATGCCCAGTATCACCACATCAAAGACGCCCAGGGCGCGAAGTTTGTCATTGAGAACAGCCTCGGCATCCCTGGCATTATCACCAGGGTTTTTAAGGGGCAAAAAATTCGCGTCCTTGGCGCAATTGACCAAGAGGTTGTCGCGAACCCGTTTTTCATTGCTGGCGTCATCCCTGGGGTCGACCCAGCGTTCATCTGCCAGGGTAATGGTCACTAGATGCCAGGGGAGTTGCTGCTGGGACAGAACCTTAAAAAAATTCAGCGGCGTCGAGCCTCCAGACACAACCAGTGTGGCGCAATCCCTCGCGGCAATGGCGGCAGCAAGGCGGGATGCCACGTCCTTCGCGAGCTGTTGGTCGAGCTGCCCACGGCTGGCGAAGAGGTGCTCGCTTAATTTATTCATGCCAGCTTCTGCCGTCTTTCTCGATTAACAGTTCCGCTTTGACGGGTCCCCAGGAACCGGCATGATAGGCCTTAACTTCCACCTGTTGTTTCTGCCAGGCCTGGATCAGTGAGTCGCACCAGCGCCAGGATTCTTCGACTTCTTCTCGTCCCACAAAAAGCGACTGGTCGCCATTGAGAACATCGAGAAAAAGCCGTTCGTAGGCGTCGGGAATACGATCCATCCCTGAGGAACCGAGAAAATCCAGATTGAGGTTTTGGCGCACCAGCGCCATTTTATCTTTGAGGCTGTGAAGCTTGGAAACCATTTGCATTTCTATGCCTTCATTGGGCTGCAAACGAATCACCAGGCGGTTGGGAATATTGCTACCCAATGAAAAAATATTGTGGGGCAGACTTTTGTAGGTAATGGCAATTTCGGTAAATTTTTCCGGCATGCGTTTGCCGGTGCGCAAGTAAAAAGGCACGCCTGCCCAGCGCCAGTTGTCGATAAAAGCTTTAATGGCGACAAAGGTTTCCGTATTGCTGGCCCCATTGACGCAGCCCTGTTCTTCAAGATAGCCAGGCACGGCCTCGCCCCGATACCAACCGGCGGCGTACTGGCCGCGCACCGCGTGGTCAGCCACATTGCTGTCGTCAATTGTGCGCAGGGCGCGAATGATTTTCACTTTTTCGTCGCGAATACCCTCTGCGGTCATGGAGTTCGGCGGCTCCATGGCCACCAGACAAAGCAATTGCATCAGGTGATTTTGCACCATGTCCCGCAACTGGCCGACGCTGTCGTAGTAAGACCAGCGCCCTTCTATACCGACGCTTTCAGCAACAGTAATCTGAACATGGTCAATACAGCCCTGATCCCATTGGGTGTTGATAAAACGGTTGGCAAAGCGCAGCACCAAAAGATTCTGAACGGTTTCCTTGCCAAGATAGTGGTCGATGCGATAGATGTTTTCTTCGGAAAAATACTGGCCAACGGTGTCGTTCACCTCAATGCAGCTTTTAAGGTCGTGCCCGATTGGTTTTTCAAGGACAATTCGCGAATTGGCATTGAGGCATTTTTTTTCACCCAGGTTGCGGCAGATATCGCCGAACAGACTGGGAGGCGTCGCCAGGTAAAAAATACTGGTTCCCGTGCCGGACAGCCAGTGGGCAAGGGTTTTGTAGTGGTTTTCATCGTCAAAGGTCATGCCAATATAGGCAAAACGGCGGGCAAATTTCGTCCAGACTTTTTCCGACCAGTGCCTGGTATCCACCATTTTTTCAACTTTGATTTTCAGTGCGTCGACAAAGGCTTCAACCGCCAAGTCTCCCCGCGCAAGGGTGAGAATGCGTAGATTTTTTGGCAGCAGTTCCCCCTGTTCGAGATGGTAGAGTGCCGGAAACAGTTTGCGCGCGGCAAGATCACCATTGGCGCCAAAAATCACCAGATCCGTTTCTGCAGGTTCAGTATTCATAGTTTATTCATGGTTTTGTCATGGTAACACCAAAATGACTTCTGCAACTTTCCCCAAAGGGTGCTTTTAAGGCGACTTGTTCAAAGCCGCTTTAATGTTCGCCACCAGGGCGCACGTCTCTTGCGCAAGGCGGGTTATGCCGGCCCAGTTGGCGGCAGCAACCAGTTTGTCGGGAATCAACCAGGAACCGCCCACCGTCAACACCGCAGGCACCGCCAGATAGTCGCCGAGATTGCCGGGGCTGATACCGCCCGTGGGGCAAAAGCGCACGTCGGGAAACGGCCCGTTCAAGGCTTTCAGGGCATTGACACCACCGCAGGCCTCGGCGGGAAAAAACTTTACCGTATCAAGACCCGCGGCAACGCAGTTCATCAATTCGCTGGCGGTGGCGATACCGGGAATAAAGGGCACACCACAGCCCGCCCCCGCGCTTAGCAGCGGCGGGGTCAAACCGGGTGTTATCACAAATTCGCTACCGGCATTGAGGGCATTGTCGAGATCGAACTCGCTGAGTACAGTTCCGGCACCCACGATGGCGCCCTCCACTTCGGCCTTGATACGGGCAATAGCGTCCAACCCGCAGGGAGTGCGCAGCGTCACCTCCAGCACTGGGATACCCCCGGCAACCAAAGCTTGCGCCAGGGGCACTGCTGTTGCCAAATCGTGGATACTGATCACCGGAACCGCTGGTGCCTGCTGCAGTATCTGCCGACCCTTGTCATTCATATACAGCTCCAATTGCGACTTATTCATCAAACAAAACGCTGGCGCCTTTTTCTGCCGAGGTCACCACTTTGCGGAAATTGGCAAAAAGTTCGCGGCCAACGCCGTGGCTGGCATCTTCTTCCTGTAGCGCTGGCGTGCGCGCCGCCAGTACAGACGCAGCCGCCTTGCATTCGAGAATACCGTTTTTCGCGTCCAGAAAAATGGTATCACCGTCCTGAACGCGGCACAGCAGGCCATCGCAGGCCGCTTCCGGCGTGACATGAATGGCGGCGGGAACCTTGCCGGATGCGCCGGACATACGGCCATCTGTGACCAGGGCAACCTTAAAACCCCTGTCCTGAAGAATGCCAAGAATAGGGGTCAACTTGTGAAGTTCGGGCATACCGTTGGCCTTTGGCCCCTGGAAACGCACCACCACCACACAGTCGCGATTGAGTTCCCCGGCATCAAATTTGGCTTGCAGGGCATGCTGGCTGGCGAGCACTACCGCTGGCGCCTCGACAACAAGGTGTTCCGGCAGCACTGCCGAGGTCTTGATGATTGCGCGCCCCAGGTTGCCCTGCAAAAGGCTGAGGCCGCCAATTTTGTCAAAGGGTTCAGCCACTGAAGCGAGAACTTGAGTGTCCTGACTTTTGTCAACACTTGCACGCCATGCCAGTACACCGTTCGCAAGCATGGGTTCAACGGTAAAATCCGCCATCGACGCACCCCACAGGGTGCGGGCATCCGCGTGCATCAAACCCGCATCCATTAATTGGGCAAACAGATAGCCAGTGCCGCCGGCGGCGTGAAAGTGATTGATATCGGCCTGGCCATTGGGATAAATCCGCGCCAGCAGCGGCACTACCCTGGACAGGGTATCAAAATCATTCCAGTTAAGAATAATTCCCGCCGCCCTGGCCATAGCGACAAGGTGAATGCAGTGGTTGGTAGAGCCGCCAGAAGCCAGCAGTGCGACGATGGCGTTGACAAACGAGCGCTCATCCACCACCTCGCCCAGGGGGCGCGGATCTGAACCCTGGGCAGTGATGCGGGTGATCTGGTGCGCGGCTTCGCGGGTCAACGCTGCCCGCAAAGGAGTACCGGGATTGACAAAAGATCCTCCGGGCAGCTGCAATCCCATGGCTTCCATCAGCAGTTGATTGCTGTTGGCGGTACCGTAAAACGTGCAAGTGCCTGCGGTGTGGTAGGACGCGGCCTCCACCTCCAGCAGAGCTTCCCGGCTCACCTTGCCTTCGGCAAAGAGCTGGCGAATACGCGCTTTTTCCTTGTTGGCAATCCCCGACGGCATGGGGCCTGCGGGTATGAAGATCATCGGCAGATGGCCAAAGCGCAGGGCGCCTATCAGCAGCCCCGGCACAATTTTGTCGCAAATGCCCAGACAGATAACGCCGTCAAACATTTGATGGGATAGCGCCACCGCCGTCGCCTGGGCAATGACATCACGGCTAAAAAGACCGAGTTCCATACCGGCCTGTCCCTGGGTGACGCCGTCACACATCGCCGGCACCCCTCCGGCCACCTGAGCCGTGGAACCCATTTCCCGCACATAGGCTTTAATTTTTTCGGGGTAATCTTTGTAGGGCTGGTGGGCGGAAAGCATATCGTTGTAGGCGGTGACAATAGCGATATTGGCCGCCGCCATCATGCGAATACGGCTTTTATCGCCGTCATCGCAAGCGGCAAAACCGTGGGCGAGGTTGCCACAGCTGAGTTTGCGCCTTGTCGGCTGGGAATCTCTGGCGTTGCGAATCTGTTCGAGAAAATGAGCGCGGCCACTGCGGCTTCTGTCAATAATCTGAGCGGTTACCCTCGCTACAGTGCTGTTCAACATAAGGCTAAGCCCCCAATAAATGAATCTGCCACAACCTTTTAACTCTCTGGCTTGCAAGCCTGCGGCCTTATTAGAGCACAAATGCCCCATGCCTTCAGTAGTTCAACCTCAATAATGTTATAGCCAAAGCCAATATCCGCTAATCAGCAAATTTGCGCCTTCTGTCTGAAAAGAGTCGCAGAAAAAGACAATCTTTTGCGAGAAGTTGGCAATAACTTACAATCACTCGCTTTTAGACAAGGAATGGACAAGCAGGCAGCATGAAAGACAACAACGCCTATTTAGCCGATGTAAATGTCGACGACTATTCACAGTATTTGCAGGTTCTGCTGGATACAGCCAAGCATAATATCAAAGCCGATGTCGGCTACATCGCCCGGTTTCATGACAAGGAGAAAATTATTCTCCTTCTCAATGGCAATGGCGAAAAGAATTTGGGTAAGCTTCATATCGGCAGTCGCATCGCACTTGAAGACAGTCTCTGTCATCAGGTGGCGACCCAGGGCAAATCCTACCTCCTCACAGCAAGCGACACCAATCCCTTTTTGACCCTTTACGATTTCCCAGTCAAAGCCTTTTTGGCTGTGCCCGTTTTTCTTGGCGACGACGATTTGTTCGGTGCCATGTGTTTTTTGTGCAGTAACGACGGGCAACATCTAAACGATAACGCCATCAATATTGTCCATGCCCTGTCACAGGTGGCGGGAACATTTTTGGGGCATAAAAAAAATGAACTCAAGGCCTTTGAAGAGCGCCGCCAATCCTTTGAGTACCTGTTTCACAACAATCCCCACCATATGGTCTACCAGCCCATTGTCAATCTGCTTGACAACAAGATTGTCGGCATTGAAGCCCTTTCCCGCTTTGACACCACGCCAAACAAACCACCTTCCCACTGGTTTCATGAAGCCTGGGAATTTGGTCTGGGAATAGACCTGGAAATAAGAGCGCTGCAGTCTGTGATCCGGGAAATCAACAACATGCCCGAAGATATTTTTATCTGTATCAACATGTCGCCGCTTACCGTGACCTCCCAGGCATTGCAAAATGCCTTAAATATTGAAAGCGCGTCCCGCATCGTTATTGAGATCACCGAGCACAAAACCATCGTCGAATACGCGCCGATCATTGAAGCCCTGCGGGCACTGAAAAAACTCAGTATTCGCGTCGCCATCGACGATGTCGGCACCGGCTATTCCGGGCTTTACCATATTTTGCAAATAAAACCCGACCTGCTGAAACTGGACATATCATTGACCAGAAACATCCATCAGGATCCCGCCAAACAAGCCTTGGCCTCTGCTATCGTCGCCTTTTCTGCGCGCATTGGTGCCACCATCATCGCCGAAGGCATAGAAACCAAGGAAGAAGCGGATGCGCTGCGGGTGCTGGGGATTGGCTACGGCCAGGGGTTTTACTTTGCCAAACCCCACGGCCTGCCACTAAGGCTGCAGATAGAGCCCTGAAGATTGACCCGGCAACAAAATCGTTGCCGGGTTCCGTCGATCATTTCAGGTAGGCACCGCTTGCGGCAATGTAATCGATGTAGGCTTTTGGCCAAGCCACTTCCAGCCAGCCCACGCCAGGTTTGCCGTCAATTTCCATGGCGGCGACGCCACCGTTAAGGGTAAAGTGAGGGTCGGGAACAACGGCGTAGTTGCTGTAAAACTGGCCGCTAATCACCGTAACCCGCCCCGCCTCATCCGTGATCGAGACATTGAGTCGTTGCGGCAGCAGCTCCGAGTTGTAATCTATGTCATCCAGATCCATGGCCTTGATTTCCGCCATCAAACCGTCTTTATAGACATAACCCCGCATGGGGCTTTTGCCAAGGGCGTGATCTTCCCAGAAATGCACGGAGACAGCATTGCCTGCCTGGCCGTGAAACCATTTGTAATGCTGCATGGCGTTCCAGTCCCTGGTGCCCCAGCTATGATCTCTGTGGCCTGTGGTATCCAGTGGAATTTCTTCGCCGCGCAATACCAGCTTGCCTTTAACGGTGCCGCTCTGCTCGATTCTTTCATCCGCCAGATAGGGAGGGCAACCGCCGGGATGGGAGCCATAGGCGTAGGGTGGATGGTAGGCTTCAAACACATAATCGACAGATACATCCTCTCCCTGCCAGGAAACCTGGGCGCGATTGAAGGTCAGATCCTGTTTCAGAGTAAAGTTTTCAATTTGCCAGTTGTCAAAGTTCATATCTTTGGCGACGGGTCGATCTGGCAGTACCAGCTGAATGGCATCAGCGCCGACCCCCGCACCGAAAATCTTCAGCATCGCCCCGGCATTACTGTCCTTGTCCACCCAGGTGTACACCAGAATAGCGAGTTGGCGCTCGGGCAAATTGACCAGATAGGGAATGGATTCCCGCATATGAGGCCGATTGTCGAGAACATGGCGGCCGTCATTGACTGGATCTATGAAGAGTTCCGGTCTCGCAAGAGCTTGCAAATCAAACATACTATCACCTCGGAAATTGTAGCCTTATTTATCAGATAATCTGTTATGAAGCTTTGGATGATAGCATTATTTACGAATAAATTTCGGCACTGAAGGAATATAATTTCCCCGCAAAGCTGCACCAGTTGCCGCAATAGTGGGCGCCGCGCAGGCGCAAAGCTGGCCAAAAAACAACAAGGGAAAACGGTGGCAACCTACAGCCGGAGCAAAATGGGCTGCCAAGCCACTATATCCCTTCAAAACCCGTTCTGCACGGCAGGAAAGCTTACTCAAACATTGATTTTCGCAGCTGCAGTATTGCCAGCATGCGCTGGCAGAGAGGAAAAAATAACCCCGACACCATCACTGTTAAACTTGACGCTGTCCCTGGCTGACTCGCCAATAAAGCTCGAGCCGTTTTCGAAGAGCTCCGGGTTTTTCTGCAAACAGGCGGCCGCCCATAAGCCAGGCAATCCCCTGAAGACTCCTTCGCCGGGTAGCAATTGCAGATAAAATCGATGTCTTGTGATCGCTGTCTTCAGCAGTGGCCAAAAAATCCGCCAATACCGCCAAATCGTGATCATCGCCCAAGACTTCCCCCAAACGCTTGAGTTCATCGCCAACACTGGCCATTACCGCTGGCCAGATTCTTGTGAGCAAAAAAATGTGGCAATAATGCTCCTTGACCCGTTTGCGCCAATTGTGAAGGTGTTGATCTGAGGGATCAGTTTCAGCGAGTTTCATTCTTGTGCGCGCCTGTCCATAGGTTTTTTCCAAACCGCAAGACATGGCATTAAGTCCATCCCCTTTGAGCCGCCACTTTGAAAGCCGCTGGCGCCCCGTTTGCAAGCGGGCTTTCGCCAACCCCAGAGCATTATCCACAGCGTCTTGATCACGGATGATGTGATTTTTTCTAGCCAGCAATTGTTGTCGCAACCAGCTGGCGGCATCCTCACTGATGATCGTCTTGTCTGGGTTGCCAGGCTGGGCAGCGAGAAGTTTGTCGAGGCTTTCGCCCATTGCGTCCACGTCGCGAAGATGCGACAACGCCGCAGCGGTGTCCTGATACCAGATATTTTCATGTTTAAAGCGTTTGCCCAATGACGGCGCCAACAAGCAAAGCAAGGCGCGAATATTTTTACAGTGCTTGCGCACCCTGTGAACCGCTTCCTGGGAACAGTTTTCGCTATTATCGATAGCTGCGACAGCCTTATCGATTTGGCTGCGCAACGCACGCTTGATTTCAATGGCAACTGGCCGCTGGAGCGTCAACTGGCAGGACACAATCATGGACTCGAGAATGGGCTTGTGGACAGTATAGTCAAAACGAGAATCTACGCTGATTGAGGCAAGCTATTCGCTCTTGGCATGAACGATCATATGAACACCCTCTTAAGGTTCAGTTAAGCACAGGGGATATACAATCTCCAGCCATTCCTGTGAGGGCAACAGTCATGGGACACTGCCTGCGGAGGATCGATGCGAGACTGGCGTAGTGTATTTGGCGGCGGCGAGAGGACGGCTCAACAGCGCTGGGGAGACCCAGCTCTGTGGGACGACGCCCGCATCGCCCGTCTACTTTGGCGCGAGATCCCAGTCGAGCTTCATGCTCGCCTCGAGGCCGCCCCCTTCTTTTTTCTCGCCACCAGTGACCGGAACGGCCACTGCGATTGCTCCTTCAAGGGCGGGGGTCCCGGCTTGGTGCGCATTCTCGATTCGAGAACCCTCTCCTTCCCCGATTTTGATGGCAACCACGCCTTCATGAGTCTGGGCAACATTCTCGATAATCCTCAGGTTGGCCTGTTGTTCATCGATTTTGATACCGGCGGGCGTCTGCGCGTGAACGGCCGCGCCACAATCCACGATAAAGCTGCAGACGGGCACTTGTTTGCCCGAGCACAGCGGGTCGTACAGGTACAGATCGAACAAGTGGTGCCGAACTGTGCGGCACATGTACCTCGCCTCATTCCCGCTGCCGCAGAGTCGAAGGTGAACCCATGACTCGCTATCGTGTCACTGTAAATCTCGAGCTGACCGCGAAATGTAATGCTCGCTGCGTGATGTGCCCTCGAGAAACCATAGTGGCGCCGCGCCCCATGTCCCTCCCCGTGCTGCAACATGTGGTGGCGCGACTCTATCCACGGGAAGTTCATCGCGTCGTAGTGGCGGGGTATGGTGAACCCACTACTCATCCACGATTTCCTGAGTGCATCGAGCTCCTGCGCGCAGCACCTGTACGCATCGACATGGTCAGTAACGGCCAACTTCTCGATGAAACCAGGCTGCGCTTGATCGACGGCACAATACATACCCTGATGGTGTCCTTCTCTAGTATCGATCCGGATGTCTACCGGCGAGTACACGTAAATCTCGATCAGCACCGAGTCATGAACAACATTGTGCAGGCGCAAAAAAAGCTGCAACACACCCAATTGGCCATCAGTCTCACGCCTCTCTCAGCCTGCCTGCCTTCGTTGGAGCAGACCATTGCCTGGCTGCGCGGCATTGGCATCACCGCACTCACCATGTCACCTACACTTTACGACCGTGCCGGAGCGCTCCACGAGATGGGCGACTCCGGCCGGCAACTGCGCGACATCATCGCCCGCCACGGGTTGCGCAGCCAGGAGTTTGATTTTGTGCCGTCCCTGCGGGATCTGTTCTCGCAATGGCGCCACAACCGTCATCGCTGCCCTCCACGCAACGCGGTACTGCCGATTGCGGCGGATGGCAGCTACCAGTACTGCTTCAACGACAGCAGTCATGCGCACCCCATCGGACATGTTTCATCCATGAGCCTGAGCGAGGCGCTTGTACAGCGCGAACAGATGCCAGCGCGCGCCGATCTTTGCGACAAGTGCAATGTCCGTGGTCGCTACAGACCCACCCAGATGGCGCGCGCCCTGATGAGCTACCTGCGCTCCGCATCCAGATCCTAGGCAACGACTCGTTAGCGACAAGCAGGCCTTTAAGGCGTCTTTAAACCCCAGTGAAAACGGGGTAGAACCCATCTATGTGGTGAAGTTCGAAAGCGGAGAACGGCGAATTGATTTTGTGGAGACCCTGGAGCTTTGCACCGTGATTGGGCTTGATCCCCACAAGTTGGTAGACATGCTCAAAGATTGCCACTCATAATCACCTTTAGCCAATCATAAATAGCGCCAACAAGGAATTATGTTAAGTGATGAATGAGTTCGTATCTATTATTGGGGGTTCCTTTTTTGACCCAATCGCAACACTATTAGAAAAGCTAGAGA